>MDTE01048800.1_pt1 | contig 128003 bp, 139 predicted proteins | sample 811231 | NCBI WGS metagenome assembly MDTE01 (sample SAMN05326651, study PRJNA326480) | marine metagenome | isolation source: seawater | place: Indian Ocean: Red Sea | collected 2010 | reverse complement strand
CGGGTGCAGATGCATGAAGATCGGCGTCGACAACATGACGAAGTTCATGACGCCGTAACCGATCATCGCGCTCAACACGGCCACGATGAACGCCGGTTGCGCGGCAATTTCGCGCATCGGGCGCATTTCGCCGGTGCGTTCCTGCTCGCTCGGCGGCTGAATATCCGTGAACAGCAGCAGCACAATCATCATCGCCTGAAGAATCAGGATGATCGCAAACACACCGCCATAAAGGATGGGCCGGATCATGTCATAGCCGAGCGAGGACAGGCTCGGCCCGGCAAGGCCCGCAAATACGCCGCCGGCCAGAACCAGGCTGACAGCCAGGCTCTTGAAACTCTCATCGGCGGCATCGACAGCGGCAAACCGGAACTGCTGGTTGGCACCCGCGGAACTGCCGAACAGCGCCGAGCCGGCGCAAAACATGAAGAAGTTGCTGTCCACCAGGGCATAGATCATCAGTGCTGCACCCGATGATCCGATGATCAGAAACACGATAAAGCCCCAGGCCCGGCCGATGCGCTTCATCAGCAATGCCGCGGGCACCGTGGACATCGTCATAAAGACGAACTGGAACGTGATAGGCACCGTTGCCCATGCGGGATTGGGTGCGATCGTCGCTCCGATGATCGAAGACACGGAGAAGATGAGGATCATCTGTGTCTGGCCGAGAGCCTGGCAGACCGAAAGAAGACCCACATTTGCGGAACTGCGCGAGAGAATCATGCCCGGGAACATCTGGCATGCATCTCTAAAACACAAGCCTTTGCTGTGAATAGCTGCGTTGCGCTAACCATCCTTCTGCAACTGGTCCTTGCGCAGGACATTTTCGACGAACAAATCGACCACGACATCGGCCCCCAATCCACGGATCGCCGTCGTGCGCATGGCACGGATGTCCGCCTCTATCTCAGCGCGCGTTTTCTTCTTCGAAGTGCCTGAATCCGCCAACGCCCACCTCGACTGGGTTCCCCGAACCGTCCAGCACGACGACCTCCGGCGCCCCGGAGGTCTTTTCCGTCATGATTCCGATCCGACTGATCGCTACGTCGGTCTCCGACGAAATCAATTCGATCGAATCGCGCGCAGAAACCGGGGCGGTGAAGACGATTTCATAGTCGTCACCACCGGTGAGCAGGTTAATTCGCAATGGTTGATCGTCCGTTACCGTGCCACGCGCAGTTTCGGACAGAGGAACGGCCTCCAGATCGACCCGGGCGGCGAGATTCGAGGCGCTGCAGATATGCCCCAGATCGGCGACCAGGCCGTCGGAAACATCCGCGGCGGCGCTGGCCACACCCACAAGCGCAGGACCGGTCGTCACGCGTGGGTCGGGCCGCAGGAACCGGCGCTCAAGAAACGCTCTGTCGTCGCCATTCTCGACGGTCAAATCACCCTTCAAGACGGCCAGTCCGAGCATGGCATCACCGATTGAACCGGACACATAAACGTCTTCACCGGCGCTCGCGCCCGATCTGGTTATCATTGAATTTTCTGATATTTCTCCGAATATATTGATGTTTATTGTTAGTGGTCCCGGCGTCCCTGTCGTATCCCCGCCGAGCAATGTCACACCGAATTCACGCTGCTCGTCGCCCAACGATGCGGCGAACGCCTCGACCCAGTCCAAACCGACAGTCTGCGGCAACACCAGCGACAGCGTATAAGCCCGCGGACGGGCCCCCTTCGCGGCAATATCCGACAGGTTCACCCGAAGGGCACGCCGGGCGATGTCCGCAGGATCGATCGTGTCGGGAAAATGGACGCCGGCGACGATCGCGTCGGCCGAAACTACCAGTTCCATCCCCGCTTCCGGCCGCAACCAGGCCGCATCGTCGCGCAAATCGAGCGCGCCGGGCTCTCCGCTCGACAGGCGCGCGAAACAGCTCCGGATCAGGTCGAATTCGTCAATGCCCGTCGCCATCTTCGGCCCTGTCGGGGGTCCCGGTTTCATCTGTGCGAAGAATCTTGGCCAGTCGGTCGAGAACGGCGTTCACAAGGCCGGGTTCCTTGCCATCGAAAAACGCGTCGGTCAGATGCACATACTCGCTGATAGAAACGCGCGCGGGAATGTCCGTCCGCGACCTGAGTTCATAGGCGCCCGCACCCATGATGGCCCGCAAGAGGGGTTCGAGCCGCTCCATCGTGCTGCCCCCGTCCAGGCAGCCGTTCAAAACCGCGTCGATCTCGCTGCGGTCGCGCGCAACCCCGCGCACCAGATCGGCAAACAGCGCCTTGTCGGCATCCCGCGGACCGGCCATATCTTCTTCGGTGTCGGCCTCTTCCGAGCGGTGTTGGATGAATTCAAGCACCGTGGCTTCGGCCGAACCGCGACGTATATCCATCTGGTACAGCGCCTGGACCGCCATCAAGCGCGCGGCACCGCGCGCCGAAGCGCCGGTCTTGCGGCCGGATTTCTCCTGAACCTCGCCGCCGCCGGGCATCAGCGGGGAAACATTCGGAAGAAACGCTTGAACTCCACCATGCGCAGGCAGGCGTTGGCCGCATCCGCGCCCTTGTTGCCCTGGTCGACGGCTGCGCGCGCCATGGCCTGTTCCCGGTTCTCGGTGGTCAGAATGCCGAAGCCGAGCGCCAGGCAGTGGCGAACCGCAAGATCCTGCAGCCCCCGCGCCGCTTCGCTGCAGACATAGTCGTAATGGGTGGTCTCTCCCCGGATCACGCAACCGAGCGCGATATAGCCGTCGAACCGCCGGCGGCCGCCGGAAAACTCGGGCGAACGCATGGCCGTGGCGATGGCAGCCGGAATCTCGAATGCCCCGGGAATTTCAAACATTTCGTGGGTTGCCCCGGCGTCATCGAGAACCTGGGTGGCACCGCGCAGGAGCTGTTCGGCAATGTCGTCGTAGTAACGCGACACCGCGATCATGACATGTGGCTGATCCGACAAGAGCGCCCCCTTCTAACCGATCGGAACAGGACGTGTTTCGATCAGTCTCAGGCCGAACCCTTCGAGACCGACGATCGAGCGCTGCGAATTCGACAGCAGAATCATATCACGCACGCCGAGATCGGCGAGGATCTGGGCACCCACGCCGTAATTGCGCAACTCGTTCACAGGTGTCGTCGGTGCGCTGCTGAATTGCCGGATACGGTCGGACAGCGCGGTGGGCGATGTGTCACGAATCAGCACGATCACCCCGCTGCCTTCTTCGCCGATAATATCCATCGATCGCTGCAAGACGCCGGAATCCGGCGCATCTAGGCTGCCCAGCGCGTCGGCGCCCAGGCTGAAGGAGTGCATCCGCACCAGCACGGGCTTGTCCGTATCGATCTCACCTTTCACCAGCGCCGTATGCTCCGCGTATTCCACGGTGTTGTAGTAGATGTGCCATTTGTAATTGCCGCCATGCCTGGAGTTGAAATCATGCTCCATGAGCCGCTCGACGATACGGTCATTGCGCCGGCGATAGGCAATCAGATCCGCGATCGCGCCGATCTTCAGGCCGTGATACTGCGCAAAACCGATGAGATCGGGCAGCCGGGACATGGTCCCGTCTTCGTTCATGATTTCACAGATCACCGAGGAGGGGTTGAGACCGGCCAACCGCGCGATGTCGACGCCCGCCTCCGTATGGCCGGCCCTGACCAACACCCCGCCATCACGCGCCGCCAGCGGGAAAACATGCCCCGGGGTCACGATATCGGCTTCGGTCGAACGCGGATCGATCGCGACCGTCACCGTGCGTGCACGATCGGGGGCGGAAATACCCGTCGTGACGCCATTGGCTGCCTCTATCGAGACCGTAAAGTTCGTGGCCAGCCGCTGACCGTGTGTTTGCGGCATCATGGACAGGCCGAGCTGCTGGATTCGTTCGCGGGTCATCGCCAGGCAGATCAGACCGCGCCCGTAGGTCGCCATGAAGTTGATGGCGTCCGGTGTCGCCATCTGGGCCGGGATCACCAAGTCGCCCTCATTCTCCCGGTCTTCGTCATCAATCAGAATGAACATCTTGCCGTTACGGGCATCCTCGATGATGTCCTCAATCGGCGACAGGATCTGCGCGTCCTCCATCGAACGCGCAATATCCTGCTTCGAAACGCTCCGCAGGTCTTCGGTTTTGTCAGCCACACTCAATCCTGTTCCAAAAGACGCGCGACATAACGCGCTATTACATCGACCTCGATGTTGACACGCGAACCCACCCCGACACCAGCCAGCGAGGTGTTGTCCCATGTATGCGGGATGATGTTCACCCCGAAAACGGGGCCATCCACATCGTTCACGGTCAGGGATATTCCATCGACCGTAATCGAGCCCTTCGAGGCAACGTAGCCCTTCAGCTCATCAGGCACCCCGATGCGGACCCGGTGGTTCTCGCCCTCGGGGTCGAGCCCGACGATGGTGCCAACCCCATCCACATGTCCAAGCACGAGATGTCCGCCCAACTCATCGGCGGCGCGCAATGCGCGTTCCAGGTTGATATCGCTGCCGACGGTCCACTGCCCGACCGTGGTCTTGTCCAGGGTCTCACCCGAGACGTCGACCGCAAATGAGCCCGGCGACTTCTCGACCACCGTCAGACACGCACCACTGCACGCGATCGAAGCGCCGATCTCGATTTCGGAGGTGTCATAGGCGGTTTCGATCGTCAGGCGCCGCCCCACATCCAGTGGGTCGATCGCCGACACGCGGCCTACATCGCTGACGATTCCAGTAAACATCCCGCTTCGTTAAGGCACGCGGCCAAAAATTTCCAGCGTGTCGTCACCCACCGGCGTTCGCGACAGCGGTTTGAAGACCGGCATTTCGGCCACATCCGCAACCCCCAGATCGCCAAACGGCGGCAAGCCGTCACCGCCAATCAGTGACGGCGCGCGGAACCACAGTAATCGATCGACCAGCCCCGCGCGCAACAGCCGCGTTGACAATCGGGCACCGCCTTCGACCATCAACCGGGAGATGCCCATCGCGCCCAGTGCACGCAATGCCGCGCCGGGTTCCGGCTGACCGTCCACCACATCCTCCACCGGCACGACCATCACGCACTTGTCCTCTAGCGCCATCCGCAGATCGCGATCCGCCTTGGCAGCGGACAATATCCATGTCGGCACCTCTGCAGCGGTCTGCACGAGGGTTGAGTCCATCGCTGTCCGTAATTGGGAATCGAACACAACGCGCACCGGCGAACGCCCAGCAAGACCGGGCAGCCGGCAGGTCAGGCTCGGATTGTCCGCGTCCACGGTCCCGATCCCGACAGCGATCGCGTCATGGCGTGCGCGCAATAGGTGCGCATGCTGGCGCGCCGCAGCACCGGTGATCCATTGCGAATCCCCGGTGCGGGTCGCGATGCGGCCGTCCGACGTGGTCGCGGTCTTGAGAGACACCATCGGGCGACCCTCCCGCACCCGCATGAGAAATCCCGCATTGATCTCCTCAGCTTCGGACCGGCAGACATCCGTCTCCACGTCGATCCCGGCCTGCCTGAGCTTGGCGATGCCGTCGCCCGCGACGCGCGGATCAGGGTCACCACAGCCGATGACGACCCGCCCGACCCCGGCGGCGATCAGCGCCTCGGCGCAAGGCGGAGTCCGGCCGAGATGACTGCACGGCTCGAGTGTCACGAACACCTCGGCACCGGCGAGCGCGTCGGCGCCGAAACGGGTCCGGGCCTGATCCAGCGCCACGGTTTCCGCATGGGGCCGGCCACCGGGCTGAGTCCAGCCGCGCCCGAGAGTCCGGCGTCCCTCGCCGGCCGCGACAATCACGCAGCCTACGGCCGGGTTCGGCCAGACATTTCCCAACCCGCGCCGTGCCAGGCGCAAGGCCGTTGCCATGAAATCCTGATCGTTCTGCATGAGCCTACGGTCGGGCGAATGCCCCGACCGATCAATCGTTTTCGACCATCTCGTCTTCGCCCGCGAGACGCTCGTTGCCGATGAAGTCCTCGAAATCCCGGACTTCACGGAAATTCTTGTAGACCGAAGCGAACCGCACATAAGCGATGGAATCCAGGTTGGCGAGCGCGTCCATCACGGCTTCACCGATCGCGTCGGAGGGAATATCGGTCTCTCCCGACGATTCCAGACGCCTTACGATGCCGCTGATCACGCGCTCGACCCGCTCGGCATCGACGGGGCGCTTGCGCAAGGAAATCCGCATTGAACTTTCAAGCTTGTCCCGATCGAAGGGAACGCGCTGGCCATTCTTCTTGACGACGATCAGGTCGCGCAGATGCACGCGTTCGAAGGTCGTCCAACGCGCCCCGCAATCCGGGCAGGCGCGCCGGCGGCGGATTGCCGTGTTGTCCTCGGTCGGACGCGAATCCTTCACATGCGTGTCGGAGTGGCCACAGAACGGACAGCGCATCTTTTTTCCTCTCGCGTCTCTTTGTCTTCTTGTCTTCGCGGTTGCCGGTCAGCCGGCAGGATAGATCGGGAACCGGGCGCAAAGCTCTTCGACATGCTCCCGCACTGATTGCTCGACCTGGGCATTGCCGTCGGGATTTCCGCCGAGACTGTCAAGCACCTCGACAATCAGTTCGCCCACCAGGCGGAATTCGGCAGTACCGAACCCGCGTGTCGTGCCGGCCGGCGTCCCCAGCCGAATGCCCGACGTCACCATCGGTTTTTCCGGATCGAACGGAATGCCGTTCTTGTTGCAGGTCAGGCTAGCCCGCTCGAGTGCCATTTCGGTGACGTCGCCCGTCAGGGATTTGGGTCGCAGATCGACCAGCATCAGATGTGTGTCGGTTCCGTCGGAGACGATGTCGAGCCCGCCCTCCGAAAGGGTCGCAGCCAGGGTCCGGGCGTTCTCGACCACCTGCTGGGCGTAGGTCTTGAACGAAGGCTGCAGCGCTTCGCCGAACGCCACCGCCTTGGCCGCGATGATGTGCATCAGCGGACCGCCCTGCAGGCCGGGGAAAACGGCAGAATTGATTTTCTTACCCAGATCCTCGTCATCGGACAGGATCATGCCGCCGCGCGGACCGCGCAGAGTCTTGTGGGTCGTGGTGGTCACGACATGTGCGTGCGGGAACGGGCTTGGATAGGCACCGCCGGCCACGAGGCCTGAAAAATGCGCCATGTCGACCATCAGGTACGCACCGACCGAATCCGCGATCTCGCGGAACCTCGCGAAGTCGATGATGCGTGGATATGCCGACCCGCCGGCAATTATCAGGGACGGCTTGTGCTCGGCGGCCAGAGCCGCAACCTCGTCCATGTCGATCCGCGCGTTTTCGCGGCGGACCCCGTACTGCACGGCGTTGAACCATTTGCCCGAAAGGTTCGGAGCGGCCCCGTGGGTCAGATGTCCACCGGCGGCCAGCGACATGCCGAGCAATGTGTCACCCGGTTCGCACAGCGCCAGGAACACGGCCTGGTTGGCCTGTGCACCCGAATGGGGCTGCACGTTCGCGAAGGCACAGCTGAATAAGCGCCGGGCCCGGTCGATGGCGATGGTTTCGGCTTCGTCGACGAACTCGCAGCCGCCGTAATATCGCCGGCCTGGATATCCCTCGGCGTACTTGTTGGTCAGCACGGAACCCATGGCCTCGACCACGGCGCGCGAGACGATGTTCTCGGACGCAATCAGTTCCACCTGGCTTTGCTGACGCCCCAGTTCGCGGGTCATACCGCCGAAAACCTCGGGATCCGCTTCCGCCAGTCCGCAGCTGAAAAATCCGTCCATCACGCTTCCCGATTCCGGGGCCTCACTGGTAATCGACATTCAAGTCCTCGTCTCTATTCGCTACTCGCCGAACACACGGCCCAATGCCGTCGTGTCCGGTATCTCAACCGAGTTTTCCAATCCGCCGCTCGTGGCGCTCACCGCCGGGAAAGGGCGTGTCCAGAAATGCGCTGACGCAATCGCGCACGACTTCGGGTCCTAGCAGGCGCGCACCGAGTGCCAGGACGTTTGCGTCATTGTGTTCTCGTGCCAGTCGCGCGGAAGTCGCGTCGAGGCACAGTGCCGCGCGAACGCCGGCGACACGATTGGCGGCGATCGATATACCGATCCCTGTGCCACAGACGACGATACCGCGGCCCGCCTTCCCGGCGGCGACGGCTTCGCCGACCGCACGGCCGAAATCCGGATAGTCGACCGACGCGTCGCTGTCGGTGCCCAAATCAAGGACCGTGATGCCACGCTCATCGAGTTGCGCCTTCAATTCCTCTTTCAACGCAAATCCGGCGTGGTCAGCGGCGAGCGCGACCGTCTCTTCGCTCATGCATAAAATCCATTCTCGGGACGCCGATACGACTTCATCGGACTACCTCCGAATTACCACATCTCGTTTGTCCCCGCCAGCGATACACTAGGGCTCGCGGTGGAATCGTGTGGACAACGGACTTTCGATCCATTGCGCGCTGCACAATCCAGGCACCAGTGAAGGGCCAGTGGCGGCGAACAAGAACTGAGTTAAAACCCGTTGGTTGCGCGCCTGGTCTGGTACCTTTACCAGCCTTTCATTTTGCTTTTTCGGAATAGTACTGATGAATATTCGAAAGGCGTATTGACTGCCCCCAAACGCCATGCGATCACAACTGCCGACGACGCGGGTAAACACGCGAGACCTTGGGGGCGAAGAATGACCGATAACAATCCTGACAACTTGTCTCGGTACGAACTTCTCAGAATGACAACCCAGGTCGTGGCGGCATATGTCGGGAACAACCCGGTCCCCGAAGCGCAGATTTCAGATGTCATTCAATCCGTCTACGGCAGCCTCGAAGGGCTGGGCGGCGACACCAACGGTCAAACCAAGCAAAAGCCCGCCGTGCCGATCAAGCGGTCGATCACGCCCGACCACATCATCTGCCTGGAAGACGGCAAGAAGCTGAAAATGCTGAAGCGCTATCTGCGCACCGCTTACGGCATGAGCCCGGAAGAGTATCGGACCAAGTGGGGCCTACCGGCCGACTATCCGATGGTCGCACCGAACTACGCCAAGCAGCGCTCGGCCTTTGCCAAGCAAATCGGCCTCGGCAAGCGCAAGCGGTAACGCTCAGGCGACGACGCCGCGGCGATCGAGCGGTTTCGGCCGCTTTTTATTCAGCATATCGCGAAGTTTCGACACAGCCGTGCGGCGGAGAGCCTCCTCGCCCGCCGTCACCGGACGGACGATCGACACCTCCAGGCCAGACCGCGCATCGACGGCGCAGACCTTCATCGCGTTCCCAACAGGCGAGAATTCGAAGATGACGTTTTCCGGCATCGCATGCTGTGCGGTTTGTCGATGGCGTGCCATTGCAGTGTCTCCGGCCATGCATGGTCAGCATCTTCGCGCCAACCTATAATCCCTGCCCCGCCGATACAACATGGGAGCAGCAGAACCATGAAACAGGGCAAACACAAATTTATCGTTAAGCATGCCGGCGACGCCAAATGGAAAACCGGCCTGCGTGAGGACTTCGAATACAACGATCTGGGCATTCACGAGGCCACCAACGGTGAATTCAGCGCCCATGTCATCCGGATTGCCGACCCCGATGCCGACCACCACACCGGCAAGCACGCCCATGTCACCGATTTCCAGATGATCTACGTCCTCCAGGGCGAGGCGCGATTCTGGATCGAGGGCGAAGGCGAAGTCAGCGTTGCCAAGGGCGATTGCTTCTATCAACCCGACGGGCTTGTGCATGACGCGCTGTGGATGTCGGCGGATTGCGAACTGCTGGAAATCACATCGCCGGGCGAATTCGAGACGGTGAAGGACTAGGCACGTCATCTCAACAGTTGCGACAGATGCACAAGCCGCGTAGACCGGCGGCCTTGTGCATCGCAGCATGAAAACCGAACAACCGGAGTGATCAGTATGAGCCTCGCGTCCCACAGCGCACGACCGACCGCAAAGAGCGATTCCAAGCCGCGGTTCCAATGGGAAGACCCGCTTCTGCTGGATGATGCGCTGAGCGAGGATGAGCGCATGGTGCAGGACGCGGCGCGCGCCTACTGCCAGGACAAGCTGATGCCCCGCATCCTGACCGCCAACCGCGAGGAGCGCTTCGACCAGGAAATCATGAACGAGTTCGGCGAGCTTGGGTTCCTTGGCTCGACCCTGCCCGAGGAGTATGGCTGCGCCGGGGTCAACAATGTGTGCTACGGCCTGATCGCGCGCGAGGTGGAGCGGGTCGATTCCGGCTACCGCTCGGCGCTGTCGGTCCAGTCCTCGCTGGTGATGTGGCCGATCTACGCCTACGGCTCTGAGGACCAGCGCAAGACCTATCTGCCGAAGCTCGCCACGGGCGAATGGGTCGGCGCCTTCGGCCTGACCGAGCCGGATCACGGCTCCGATCCGGGCAGCATGGTGACCCGCGCCAAGTCCGTAGACGGAGGCTACAGCCTGTCCGGTGCCAAGATGTGGATTTCGAACGCCCCGATCGCCGATGTGTTCGTCGTCTGGGCCAAGGATGATGAGGGCATCATTCGCGGCTTCATCCTGGAACGCGGCATGGACGGGCTGTCGACACCCAAGATCGAGGGTAAAATGTCCCTGCGCGCCTCATCGACCGGCGAGGTCGTGATGGACGAGGTCTTCGTACCCGAGGAGAACAAGCTGCCAAACGCCCGCGGGCTGGGCGGGCCGTTCGGTTGTCTCAACAAGGCCCGCTACGGCATTTCCTGGGGTGCGTTGGGCGCGGCGGAGTTCTGCTGGCACGCCGCGCGGGAATATACGCTCGAGCGCAAGCAGTTCGGCCGGCCGCTGGCCGCCAACCAGCTCATCCAGAAGAAGCTTGCCGACATGCAGACCGAGATCACCCTGGGTTTACATTCCTGCCTGCGGCTGGGGCGGCTGATGGACGAGGACCAGGCAACGCCGGAGATGATCTCGCTGCTCAAACGCAACAATGCCGGCAAGGCGCTCGATATCGCGCGGGTCGCGCGCGACATGCACGGCGGCAACGGCATCTCGGACGAGTTCAACGTGATCCGGCACCTTGTGAACCTGGAAACGGTGAACACCTACGAGGGCACCCACGATATCCATGCGCTCATCCTTGGCCGTGCGCAGACCGGATTGCAGGCCTTCACGGGCGCCTGACGGCACAATATTCTATTGTCAGGAGCGTTCGGTCTCGGGAGAGAAATTGACGCAGAACCGCTTGGCGTCTTCGCAGCTGAGTTCCGCGCTTTTGAGCCCGCAGATCATGTTTCCCGTGTCGCTCGGGCCGGCGAAGTGGCCACACTCATGACAGATGCCGAGATCCTGACCGCCGAAGCGTGACTGCATACCGTTGCACAGCTGGGCGAGACCTGCGGCCATGGTGTCCGCGACGCTGGACGGCAGATTGTCGATCGCCCTGTCCAGACAGTTGAGCGGATCCTTCGACAGCAGGTTAGCACCCAGATTGGTCAATTCGATGTGCCGGACCCGCTTATCATCGGGATCCGCGACCCGAGTCAGGTAGCCCTTTTTCTCCAGCGCCTTGAGTGTCTGGCTGGCCGTTCCCTTGGTCGTGCCGAGGAAGGCAGCCAGGGCTCCGGGGGTGCGCGAGAAGCGATTCGCCTGGCCTATGAAGCGCAAACAGTCCCATTGGGCAGGGTTCAAACCATGACAATACTGCAACCCACGTGCCATCCTGCCGATACGGTCCAGCAGGCGCGTAAGCTCCTCTTTCTCAATATTATCAGTGGCTTGCGTGCTCATTTTACCTGTTCTAATCGCTCGCAAATCAATTTGAAATCACATTGATCTTATATCAAACGGATATTATCGAGTCGATAACATCTTGTGCCAGCCGTGATCCGTGCGTATATTCTTTTCGTATCGATTTGTAACCAAACATTTATTTCGTTGACGGGGATATAGCCCCGCGACGTGATTTGTCAAAGGACTGATATATCATGGCAGCTTTCGCATCACAGGCTATCGAGCGCGGCAACCGGCGGTACGCAAACGCAGTCATGAAGGCGCCCATTCTCGAACGCGAGCATGAATTCGATCTGGCGCGCCGCTGGCGTGACGACAAGGACGAAGACGCCCTGCATGAGCTGATCGAGGCCTATGCCCGCTTCGTGCTTCGGATGGCATGGAAATTCCGCGGCTACGGCCTACCGGTCGGCGATCTGGTCCAGGAAGGCAATATCGGTCTTATGGAGGCGGCTCAGCGCTTCGACCCCGAGCACAATGCCCGGTTCTCGACCTATGCGTCCTGGTGGATCATGGCCGCCATTCAGGACCATATCCTGCGCAACACATCGATCGTGCGGGTCGCGACGACGCCGGCGCAGCGCCGCCTGTTCTTCAATTTGCGCAAGGTGCGCGCGAAGCTGGCCACCGGGCCCGACGGTGAACTCACCGATGCGGACCGCGAACGGGTCGCCGAGCGCCTGCAGGTGAAAACCGAGGACGTCGTCCGCATGGAGGCCCATCTGGGCGGTCCCGACAATTCCCTGAATGCGAGCTATGGCGACGAAGACGATTTCGAGTTTCAGGACATCCTGCCCGACGAGGGTCCGAACCCGGAGGACATCACCGCCTGGCACCATGACGGCAAGGTCCGCTCGGCCTGGCTCGAGGATGCCCTGGACACGCTGGGCGACCGGGAACGCCAGATCATCGTCCGTCGGTTCCTATCGGAAGACAAGAACACGCTGGCCGAGATCGGCGAGAGTTTCGGTGTCAGCAAGGAACGGATCCGGCAGATCGAGGCCAAGGCGCTCGGGAAACTGAAGAACGTCCTGAGCGAACACGGACAGGATGCCAAAGCACTGCTGAACAACGACCTGCAGGCCTGATCATCACACCGACAAGACACGAAAAAAGGCGGCTGCCGTGGCAGCCGCCTTTTCCGTTTCATGATAACCGTTGGATCTAGGGCCCCATCTCGACCCGGAGAAATGCCGCAACCCGGGGGCCAAATCCCAATTGCTGGAGCCAGAAACGCTCCACGTCCCGCAGGCTTTCATTGGCCGCTTCAAGTTTTTCCTCGTCGATCGAATCTGCGACTGCCTCGACATGGCGTTCGAACATCTGTTCGAGAAAACGGCTGAACTCAAGGCCCTTTTCCGTCAGTTTCACGCGTGAAACTGACGGAATACTTGCCCTGGGTGACATGGTCCATCACGGCCATTTCTTCGGCCATGCGGATCGGATCGCGGGTCGCCGCGACATAGCCGATGGTGCCTACCCGCGCGTTCTTCACATGCTGTGACCACATGGCGTTCACGATCCCCGGACTGGGCGCCAGTTCATAGCCTTCCGAATGCATGTGATGTTCGATGGTGCTGACGCCCCAGAACCCCAGGTCGTCGGCGGCCTTCACGATATCGACCATCTCGTGCAGCATGGTGTTGTAGATTTCGGAATTGCGTCCGAGGGGCCGCTTGGCCGCGCGATCTTCCTCGCCGTCGGCCGGCAGTAACGGATACATGTTCGCTATGACCTTTGGCTTCGCCATCTCCCGTCCCCCCTGTCGGTTCGTTTCTCCGCGCTCGGGCTATCAATCCATGACGTCCCGAACCCGCACGAAATTATCAGTCGGACTCATGGTCCCGGGAAAGCATGACGACCCTTGGTCCCTGGCCCGGTTGCGGCTATGTTTCCGGCCCTTTCATATCCTCGATCAGGAGCCGTCATGCCCCGCGGACCTTCGACACCGGTCGGCGTCTTCCCGCAAACCCGCATGCGCCGAAACCGGCGCTGGGACTGGCCGCGGCGGATGGTGCGCGAAAACACGCTGTCCCCGGACGATTTCATCTGGCCGGTCTTCGTGTGCGACGGCAAGGATCGGACCGAGGATATCCCGACCATGCCCGGCGTTATCCGCTACTCGCCCGATCGCCTGCCCGCGGCAGTGGCCGCGGGCAAGGCTCTCGGTATTCCCTCGGTCGCGCTTTTTCCCGCAACGCCGGCCGAACTGAAAACGCCTGACGGTCGGGAGGCCTGGAACCCGAACAATCTGGTCTGCCAGGCCATTCGGGCCATTAAGGATGCGCATCCCGACATCGGCGTGATGTGCGATGTCGCGCTCGACCCGTTCAATTCCGACGGTCATGACGGGATCGTGCGCGCCGGCCATGTTGTAAACGACGAGACGATCGAAGCGTTGTGCCGCCAGGCCATCGTCCAGGTGGAAGCCGGCTGCGACATTATTGCGCCGTCGGATATGATGGATGGCCGCATCGGGGCACTCCGGCAATCCCTCGACGAAAACGGTTATGACCGCACCCTGCTGATGTCCTATGCCGCGAAATACTCTTCCGGGTTCTACGGACCGTTCCGCGACGCGATCGAAAGCGCCGGTTTTCTGAAAGGTGAGACCAAGGACACATACCAGATGGATCCGGCCAACACCGACGAGGCGCTGCGGGAAGTCGCGCTGGATATCGAGGAAGGCGCGGACATGATCATGGTAAAGCCGGGTCTGCCCTATCTGGATATTATCCAGCGGGTGAAGGACCGGTTCGGGGTCCCCACATTCGCCTACAATGTGAGCGGTGAGTACGCCATGCTCCGCTTCGCCGCAGACAATGGCGCGCTCGACTATGACCGAGTGATGATGGAACCCCTGATGGCGTTCAAACGGGCCGGGTGCAACGGCATCCTCACCTACTTCTCCATCGACGCCGCGCGTATCCTGAATGACAGCTGACGACGAGAACACACCAGGCGGAATATCGGTACCGCCCGAACCGCTTGTGGTCCGCCACAGCCAACAGATGCAGGGCCTGCGGGCGCTGGCGATTCTCGCGATTGCCGCATTGTGTCTGTTGATTCCTTTCGCCGCCGCCGAGAAGGGCCCCGATGCGTGGCGGATCGCCGGCGTTCTGATTGCCGCCTCCCTGATCTGGGCCGGGTTCACAATCCGGAAGGTCATCAATCGCGACCCGCAGGTCGTGGTCGATGAGAATGGTGTCTATTTTCGCGAGTGGATGGTCGGGACCGTCCCCTGGGACAATATCGACTTCATCGCCCATTCCAGTTCGGTCCGCCGGGGCATCATTGCGTCCATCACGCGGACCAAGCGCAAACCCTATCTGCTGTTCCGGTTCGTCGAACTGCCAAAGGTGATCACCACCGCGCCGCCCCCCTTTTCGTGGGTGCAGTTCATACGCGCCGAGTTTGGAATACAGGAGCCGATCATGCAGCAGTACGGGCTGGATACGCCTGTCTCGGACATCCTCGCGTCAATTCAGGCACATATCGCGCACCGGCAGTCGCAGCAGCCAGAGACCTACCAGGTCGACATCTAGGCGGCGCCGTGAGGGCAATCCACATCATCGCCGCGGGGCTGGCCGGGCTCGTCCCGGCGGCACTCGGGCTGATAGTGCTCGCCGCATGTGCCGTTGTGCTGATTTTCGCGACGGCGCAGACCGACACCGGCGGCCACGGGCACATTCATGGGCTCAGCAACGACGTCACGGTCGTGCGCGATGCACACGCGGTGCCCCATATATTCGCCGACAGCCGGACGGACGCCTATCGCGCGCTTGGCTTCGTGCACGCCCAGGACCGTTTCTTTCAGATGGAGTTCATGCGCCGCACTGCACAGGGGCGCCTGTCGGAGGTGATCGGCCCAATGGGCCTGCGCACCGACAGGTTCATGCGCACCCTCGGGGTGTATGCGCTGGCCAAGGCCTCGGTCGCCGGCATGTCGGCAGATGCCCGCAAGGCCGTCGACGCTTATGCCGAGGGTGTGAACGCCTGGATGAACGCAGCCGGCACCCGCCGCCCACCCGAGATGATTGTCCTCGGCATCGGATTCGAACCCTGGCGGCCGGCCGACAGCGCGGCCTGGGTACGTTTGATGGCGCTGTTCCTGTCCGGTGACTTCCGCGACGAACTTCTGCGCGCCGATATGCAGGACGTGCTCACGCCCGCGCAGATCGAGGACCTCTGGCCCGGCGAACCCGGCGATGCGCCCACGACCCTTGCTGCCATCAACCCTCTTCGCACCCTCGCATCGGCAATCCCGGACCTGTTTCCCGCCGCCAGCGCGTCCAACGAATGGGTTGTCGCAGGCAGCCGCAGCGCGTCCGGCAAACCGCTGCTGGCCAACGATCCCCATCTGGGGTTTGGCGCCCCCGGCATGTGGCACCTGGCCCGGATCGTGACGCCCGATTTCACCGCATCCGGCGCAGCCTTGCCCGGCCAACCATTTTTCATGATTGGCCAAAACGGTCATCTGGCTTGGGGGCTGACCACAACTCATGCCGATACCCAGGACCTGTTCATCGAGAATCTGCACCCCGACGACCCAGCGCAGTACCTCACGACAGAGGGAAGCTTAGCCTTCGAAGAACGGGAAGAGACGATCCGGGTGCGCGGCCGCGCGGCACCGGAACGCCTGCTTGTTCGAAGGACCCGGCATGGTCCGGTCCTGCCGGATATCACGACAAGCCCGAACGGCAACACACCGGACAGCGTCGTCGCGCTGGCGTTCGTCGCACTGCGTGAAGATGATCGAACCAGCGATGCGGCCTACGGCATCAACACCGCGCGCACCGTGCCCGAGTTCCTGGCAGCACTCCGCAATTTCCACGCGCCGATGCAAAACATCGTCTACGCCCATCGCGACGGTGCTTTCGGATTTGTCGCAGCCGGGCGCTTGCCCATTCGCCACGGCGGCGCCGGAACGCTTCCCCTACCCGGCTGGTCTGGGGAACATGACTGGCAAGGCTTTGTGCCCTTCGATGACCTGCCCCAGCGCCACAGCCCGGCAGCGGGCATCATCGTCAACGCCAACAATCGGGTGGCCCCGGACACCTATCCCCATTTCATCAGCAACGACTGGCCGGAGGGATTTCGCGCCCGCCGCATCGAAGATTTGCTGGCAGCGAAAGCGACCCACACGCCGGACACCTTCGCAGCGATTCAGACCGATATTCTGTCTCTCGGCGCTAGCGCACTCCTGGAGGTGATGATCGCCGCATTGCCCGACGACCTCCTTAGCGATCCCATAGTGGAAAAGATGGCAGCCTGGGATGGCACCATGTCCCGGGACCGGCCCGAACCGCTGATCTTTGCCGCATGGTCCCGCCACCTCCGAGACGCGTTGATCGACGACGAACTGGGAGCGCTCGCCGGCCGGTATCGCGGCCTGCGTCCGCGGGTGCTGGTCGGCATTCTGACCGGACAGGCTAGCTGGTGCGACAACAGCCAGACCGATGCCGAGGAATCCTGCCGCGAGATTGTCGCGGCGGCGTTCGCCGACGCACGCGGCGCGCTTGAGCGCGCTTATGGTGGTGACCCTGCCAGCTGGCTTTGGGAACGGGCCCACCAGGCGACGTTCGGGCATCCCCTCTTCCGCTTCGTGCCGGGACTCGACGACGTCCTGGCGCCGCGCGTCGCCACTGGCGGCGGCGACTTCACGATCAATCGCGGCACCTACCGGCCGTCCGACGATGCACGCTTTCCCCACGTCCATGGGGCGGGCCTGAGGGTGATTTTCGATATGGCCGACCCAGATGGGGCCCGCTACATGATCGCACCGGGCCAATCGGGCCACATCGGCTCACTCCATTACGACGATCTGGCTGCGCAATGGCGGGACGGCCGCTACATCGTGCTAAACAAGTCCATCGAGGACCTTCGACGCAACGCAACCGCCGAACTGACACTTTCGCCATGACCGTCAGGATCTCCGATATCGAAGCCGCCGCCAAGGCGATCGCAGGCGACGTTATTCGTATACCCACCGTCGCCTCGCCGGCGCTGTCACGCGAGGCGGGATGCGAACTCACGCTCGAGCTCGAGAGCCTGCAGCTGACCGGCTCGTTTAAGGCGCGCGGCGACGGATCCGCTGCTTCCCGACGATCCCCAGAGCGAACGCAACCGGCGCATCAGCATCGTCCTGCCGCGCGAGAATGCCGTTCCCATGGATCTCAACGAAGAGTCGATCGAGAACGAATTCGGTTCCAATGAGACAGATGAAAACCCTGCCGACGGGCCGGCCCGTTAGACCGAAATCGACGACGGTCGTTCGCCGGGTTGATTTCGGGTGTGGCTTTACGCTGCCGGCACAGAGTGGATAAAGTCTGCGCCGATTCCTGATTTTCTGTTCCGGATCGGACCATGACCAGCCAGGCACCGAAGCCGCCCCTCGTGTTTTACCGCACCGGACCGATGCCCTGTCCGTATCTCGACGGGCGCATCGAGCGAAATCTGTTTACCGAATTGCGCGGCACTCAGGCGCAGGATATGCACGACCAGCTTGCCCTGGCCGGGTTCCGCCGCTCACACCAAATCGTCTATCGTCCCGCATGTCCCGGCTGCAACGGCTGCGTGCCGGTTCGCATCCTGGTTACCGACTTCCAGACTTCGCGCTCGCAGCAGCGTGTCTGGAACAAGAATCTGGACCTTGCGGTCAGCATCGACCGGCCGTTTGCAACCGACGAACACTACGAACTGTTCTCCCGTTATCAGCAAGCCCGCCACGGCGGCGGCGAGATGGCGGCCATGTCGTTTTCGGATTTCCGGGCCATGATCGAGGATTCGGTGGTCGATACGGACCTGGTGTCGATCCGTGACGCGGACGGCAAACTGGTGGGGGCCTGCCTGACCGACCGACTGAGCAGTGGCCTGTCGGCGGTCTACAGCTATTTCGATCCCGACGAGGAGCGACGCAGCCTGGGAACCTTCAGTATCCTCTGGCTCGTCCGTCAGGCACAGCAACGCGGCCTCGACTACATGTATCTCGGTTACTGGATCGAGGGGTGCGCCAAAATGACCTACAAGAGCCGTTTCCAGCCGGTCGAGTTTCTGGGCTCCAAAGGCTGGCAAACAGGGTCGTTGCCGGGGTCTGGATCACCACAATAACGTGATCGTCATACTTTCGTATGGCGTGCATGCCATTGCGCCCCTAAACCGGCTGTCATAATGTCCTATCAACTGCTTACGGCTGCCCGTCGCAGCCGTGACGAGCCGCATATTCCCGGCCGCCCTTGCGTGCTTCCTTCTGGCCGGGACAACAAACACGAACACGCATCCAAGGGAGCAATTCATGGAAAGACGTAAATTCATCAAGGCAGCGGGTCTCGCCGGTGTCACCGGTGCCGCCGCGACCGCTTCGGTGTTCCCGAAACCCGCGATTGCGCAGGACCGTATCGAGTTCGCCATGGTTTCGACCTGGCCGCGCGATTTCCCGGGTCTCGGCACGGGCGCACAGCGCTTCGCCGAACGGCTCGCGACCATCAGTGAAGGCCGGATTCAGGTCCAGTACTTCTCCGCCGGTGAGCGCGTTGGCGCGTTCGACTCGTTCGACGAGGTCGCCTCGGGCAACGCCCAGGGCTATCACGCCGCCGAGTATTACTGGAAAGGCAAGCATCCGGGCTGGGCGTTCTTCACCGCTGTTCCGTTCGGACTGACCTACACCGAGATGAACGGCTGGATCCGCTGGGGCGGTGGTCAGGAGCTCTGGGACGAGCTGGCTGGCCAGTTCGGCCTGAAGGGCCTCATGTGCGGTAACACCGGCGTCCAGATGGGCGGCTGGTTCCGCAAGGAAATCAACTCGGCCGACGACCTCAAGGGTCTGAAGATGCGTATCCCGGGCCTCGGCGGCGACGTCATGGCCAAGCTGGGCGCTTCTCCGGTCTCGCTCCCGGGCGGTCAGATTTACGAAAATCTGGTTTCCGGCGCGATCGACGCCACCGAGTGGGTCGGCCCTTGGAACGACGGCTTCATGAAGTTCTATGAGGCTGCCAAGTTCTACTACTATCCGGGTATGCACGAGCCAGGCTCCATGCTGGCCGTCGGCCTCAACGCAGACTTCTGGGGCAAGCTGTCCAAGGCCGATCAGATGCTGATCGAAGCCGCGGCGGCGGCCGAGAATGACTGGATGATGGCCGAATACAACGCCAAGTCCGGTGCCGCGCTGAAGGGCCTGATCGCCGATCAGGGCGTGCAGCTGCGTCAGTTCTCCGACGACATCTACGACAGCTTCGGCGAGGCCGCCGAAGAGGTGTTCGAGGAAGTGCGTGCACACAGCGACCTCGCAAGCCGCATCTACGACAGCTTCGCGCAGGCGCGTACGGACATCGGAGCCTGGACCAACATTTCGGACCAGGCTTACGTGTCTCAGCGCAATCGCGTGCTCGGACTGTAGTTCGAAACCATCTGACCGAACATGGAGCGGAGCCCTCGGGCTCCGCTCTCCATGTTGCCCTGTGAAAACGCGTCCTCCGTCCCGCCGTTGCCGGGCCGGACACAAGGTTCAGCAGGCCACATGACGGACACAATGGCAGCCTCCCTAGCAGCCCCCGGCGGTTCAACGCCCGCCCTGCTGCGTATGTTTGCTCTGTCTGTGGTGGGTCTGAGCTTCCTGTTCGTCCTCAACAACTATCTCATCTTCTGGCTCGGCTGGCCGGGCCTCCAGAATTTCTACGCCCACCAGGGCTGGTTCGGCGCCGAGCCGCTGCGCACCCCCCTTTCGGGCAACGCCGTCACCCTTGGCTGGCTCCAACTCGCGAGCTATGTCCTGGTGGTTCTGGCCGTCATCGGATTCGTCCTGGCCACGCCCCAACGCCTGATGCATGTGGAGGCCGCCCGCCTCGGCGCCGTTGCCGCCTACATCGTCCGCGCGGCGTTCTGGGCCATCTTCATCGTCGGCCTGGGCGACGCCATCATCTCGTTCCTGCGGGTCGAGGGTCTGCTCGGCAGCATCGTGGGCGCCGATCTCGCGAAACAGCTGGGTATTTCCCGCATTCGTGGCGCCTTCGTGCACATGCCGCTGATCGGGTTAGCTTGCATCATCGCCTATTCCGTGCGCTCCCTCGGCTTCACCTGGCTTGCGTTGCTGGTCGTCGTCGCCGAACTCCAGATCGTCATCGCCCGCTTCGTATTCTCCTACGAGCAGGCCTTCATGGGCGATCTTGTGCGCTTCTGGTACGCCGGCCTGTTCCTGTTCGCCAGCGCCTACGCGCTCGTCGAGGAAGGCCATGTGCGTGTCGACGTCCTCTATGCGGGCTTTGGCAAACGCGGCAAGGCCTGGGCCAACCTCCTCGGATCGCTGTTGCTGGGTGCGCCACTGTGCTGGGTCATAATCAGCCTCGGCATGTGGTCGAAGGCCGCCGTGATCAACAGTCCTATCCTCGCCTTCGAGGTCACCCAGGCCGGGTTCGGGATGTTCGTGAAATACCTGATGGCCGGTTTCCTCGCGGTGTTTGCCGTGTCCATGCTGATCCAGTTCATGAACTATTTCCTGGCCAACGCCGCCGAACTGCGCGGCGAACCGGGACGGCCCGAACGGCCGGGCGGCCTCAACGACGAACCGGCGGAGGCGGCCTAGATGGAACTGTTTTTCGTCGCGGTCCTCGTCCTTATCATGGCCGGTGCGCTGGCGATGGGCTTCCCTGTTGCCTTCGCCCTGCCCGGTTCGGCGATCCTGACCATTGCCCTGGCCTCGCTGACCGGGGTGGTGTTTGCCGGCGACGTGGGCGCCTATTTCGCCCAGGACGGACCGATCCAGTGGCTGACGGCCGGGGTGACAAATTTTAGAGGGGTCTACTGGGAGGTCGAACGCGACACCCTGATCGCGGTGCCCCTGTTCGTGTTCATGGGCATTATGCTCCAGCGCTCGAAGATCGCGGAGGACCTGCTGGTCACCATGGCGCAGCTGTTCGGCCCCGTGCCGGGCGGACTGGGCATTTCGGTCGTGTTTGTGGGCGCGCTGCTTGCCGCAACCACCGGCATCGTGGGCGCAACCGTCGTCGCGATGGGTCTGATCTCGCTGCCGGCGATGCTGCGCAACAACTACTCGAAGCCGCTGGCAACGGGAACCATCGCGGCGTCCGGCACGCTGGGCCAGATCATCCCACCGTCCATCGTGCTGATCATCCTGGCCGACCAATTGTCCAATGCCACCGATCAGGCGAGCACGGCACGCAAGACCGAGTTCAAGTTCGGCACCGGCGAATCCTTCATGCCGACCGAGTTCGACATCACGTCGACCAGCGCCGGCGATATGTTCCTGGGCGCCCTTCTGCCCGGTATCGTCCTGGTCGGTCTGTACGCGCTCTACATCCTGGTTTTTGCCTTCCTGAAGAAGGGTTCGGCCCCGCCGGTGCCCTATGAAGGTCGCTATGACTTGCGGTTCGCCGGACGCGTGGTGCTGGCCCTGGTGCCGCCCCTGACCCTGATCCTGGCCGTTCTCGGCTCGATCATCATGGGCATCGCGACGGTGAACCAGGCCGGCGCCATCGGTGCCGTCGGCGCCATGATCATGGCCGGCTACCGCCTCAAGCGGGGCAGCCGCAACGCCTTCTATCCGGCGATCCTGGCCATCGTGTCGATCGCGGCCATCCTGTTCCTCATCGATCGGTTCGATCTGAACGTGAAGTCGATCGACAACGGCCACGACGCACTCGGCATCACCCTCGCCACCATCGCCGTCGTCGGCCTTCTCGTCGGCGTGGTCTGGAGCGCCTGGCGTGCCCTGAAAATCGACGATACGCTGCGCGGGGTGATGATCGAAACCGCGAAGACCACATCGATGGTCTTCATCATCCTCCTTGGCGCGGCGATGCTGACGGCGGCCTTCCGCGCCTTCGGCGGCGAAGATCTGGTCCGCGAATTCCTGGGCGGTCTGCCTGGCGGCTTCTGGGCCCAGTTCATCGTGGTGATGGCCGTGATCTTCATCCTCGGCTTCTTCCTCGACTTCATCGAGATCGCGGTGGTCGTGGTCCCGATCATCGCACCGATCCTGCTGGCCGATACAACGGCGAACATCACCGCCGTCTGGCTGGGCGTCATGATCGGCGTCAACATGCAGACGTCTTTCCTGACACCGCCATTCGGGTTTGCCCTGTTCTATTTACGTGGCGTCGCGCCGCCAGAGGTAAAGACCACCGACATGTACAAGGGCGTGACCGTGTTCATCGCCCTGCAGCTTGTCGGGCTGGCCATCGTCGGTACCTTCCCCGGTCTCGTGAACTTCCTGCCCAACAAATCGTTCCTGACCGCCGAAACCGCCCCACCGCCTCAAAACCCGCGCCTGCAAGCCTGTATCGAAGAGCACCTGTTCGTGTTCTACGACGCCAACGGCAACCGGATTCAGGGCGCAATCAACGATGCGCGCGCCCTGGATCTCTCCGTATTGCCCGACAAGCATGCGACGGCCCTGCGCGGAAGTTTCGACAAGGCCGACAATGTCTTTGCCCTCGTCGCGTCGGTCCGAGCTGCAGCTTCGGGCGTCGGGGCTTACACCGCGGAATACGAACCACAGCATCGACTGGTCCGGAGACTGGAATCCCAAGCCCGAAAGGATGGCGTGAAGATCGAAGAGATCAAACGCGAAATATTCCAGTACAAGCGCGACGGCGATCAGGACGCGATCGACGAAGCCAATCACGAGATCCAGGAACTCGAGACCGAACAGGCCGAACTCCTCGCCCAAATTCCGGCTACCTGGAAAGACGCCCGCAAGCAGTTCGTCGACCTGACCGGGGCCGAACGGAAGGCGCGCCAGACCTACCGACGCACCGTCGACGAAGCCTATACACCGATCAAGGAACTGCGGGCGATCCTGGCTGATACCCAGGCTCTGGCCGATATCGGACCGCAACTGAGGACGCTTCGCGATACGGTCCGTAGTGCGTCACCCGAGGACGCCACGGCCGCGATCAAGGCCTTTAACAGCGTACTGTCGGACATCGAGCAGGCCTTTGCGATCCGCGGCCCCTTGTCCAAGGCCCGCCGGGCCCTGAGCCCACGTCGTCTCAACCGGGATACAGCCAACTCACAACTCGACGACGCCATCGCGGCCTATGAGGACGAACTGGCCTGGCGCCAGCGTGCGGACGAGGCTCTGTCGGCGGGCCTGTCACGCTATAACGAGCATATTCGGGATTCGATCGGTCTGCGTCTCCAGGAGCGGTTGCCCGACGAAATCACCAGCAATATCGCAAGCTGCCTTGCCGTTCACCGGGACATCTCGTTGAACTTCTAGTTCCTGTCGCGACCCGGAAAAGAAAAACGGCCGCCCCTCGTCATGAGATGGGCGGCCGTTTCTTTTGGCAATTCGTCGGGGTCTAGTACGCATCCTTGCGCCGTAACGCCAGCTTCCAGACCAGCGGCAGGACAGCCGCGGCAAGCGCGATCTTGACGAGCGCGCCAACGATGAACGGGGTCAATCCATTGGCCAAGGCCGCAGGAACATTGCCCAGGAACACCGATAGCCAGGCGACACCGAGGACAAAGATCACCAGTGTGCCAGCGACCATGGCAAGGAAGGTCATCGGGACGCTGCGGTCCCAGCCGCGCTCTCCCAGATGCCCCACCAGCACGGCTGCGACAAGAAAACCGATGAGATAACCCGTAGTCGGGCCGGCGAAATAGGCAATTCCGCCCCCGCTGGCGAAGACCGGCAATCCGACAGCGCCTTCGGCGAGGTAGAGCAACAGGGTCGCACCGGCGAGACGGGCGCCATATGCCATCCCGATGACCAGCACCGCAAAGGTTTGCATGGTCATGGGCACCGGCCACATCGGAACCTGGGTCTTTGCCGACAACGCCATCAGGACACTTCCTGCAACGGCCAGCAGCGCCAGCCGGATCATGCCGCCGGTTTCGCGTGGCCAAAGCGCGTTGATCAATGTGGGCGATGCGCCCGCTACTATCTGCATTTCATGCCTCCGTAGAACGGATAGTTATCTGATCGACTGTTATCAGCTTCCCCGGGTGTCGACAACATGCCGCAAACCAAACCTACGTAAACCGCGGCGCCGAAGGGAAGCCGCGTGGCACCTTGCGCCCAGCCTGGGCGCGCTTGCCAACCCAGTCCTTGAGTTCTTCCGCCGTAAAGGTTCGGTGCCGGTCGCCCGTGCGGGTTGTCAGGCCCTCGGACATGGCGAACGTGGCCACATCGGCGAGCGAATCATTGCTGTAACTCTGCAGCTTCACGCCCCGGCCCCGCGACATCTCGGGAAGCTCCGACAGCGGGAACACCACCATCTTCCGCTTCTTGCCCAGCACGGCAATATGATCGCCAACCGCCCGGGCGCAGGCGACCGCTTCGATATCGCCCTTCACGTTCAGCACCTGCTTGCCGCCCTTCGTCTGGGCCACGACTTCGTATTCGGGCACGACGAAGCCCCGGCCATCACCGGAGGCCACGACAAGTTTGGCGCCCGGCTTGTAGACCTGGAGCGCCACGATATCGGCGTCGTTGCCGAGGTCGAACATCAGGCTGAGCGGCTCGCCATGCCCGCGGCCGCCCGGCAACCGGTCGACGCCGACCGTGTAGAAGCGCCCGTTTGTGGCAAACACCAGAAGCTTGTCCGTGGTTTCGGCCCGGAGCACGAATTTGCCGCGATCGCCCTCTTTGAACTTCAGCTCCTTGGGCTCGACCGACTGTCCCTTGATGGTGCGCACCCAGCCCTTCTCGGAACACACGATAGTCACGGACTCGCGCTCGATCATGGCGTCGACGGGCACGGCGACGGGTTCGGGCGCATCGGCAATATCGGTGCGGCGGCGGCCGATCTCCGTCTTGGGGCCGAAGCGCTTCTTCAGGTCCACGATCTCTTCCATCAGCGCCTTCTGCCGTTTCTTGTTATCGCGCAGCAGTCCCTTCAGGGATTTTTGCTCGCCCTCCAGCGCATCGATCTCCTCGCGGATCGCGATCTCCTCGAGACGGCGTAAAGAACGCAGACGCATATTCAGGATCGCATCGACCTGGGCGTCGTTCAGCTTCCACTTCTTCTTCATCACCGCGCGCGGATCGTCCTCCTCGCGGATCACGGCGATCACCTCGTCGAGGTTGAGAAACACCACCATGTAGCCGCACAGGACGTCGAGTCGATCGGCAATCTTCTCCAGCCGGAACTTGGTGCGCCGGACCAGCACGTCGTGGCGATGATCGAGATAGGCCTGCAGGACCTCGCGCAGGCTCATGACCCGCGGCACGTTCTCCGCATCCAGGACGTTCATATTGAGCCCGACCCGGGATTCCATATCGGTGTTCCGGAACAGGCTCTCCATCAGCATTTCGGGCGTGACATTGCGGTTCTTCGGCTCAAGCACGAGGCGAATGTCATCCGCGGATTCGTCCCGGATATCGCCCAGCAGCGGCAGCTTGCGGGCATGCATTAGTTCCGCGATCCGCTCGACCAGGCGCGACTTCTGAACCTGGTAGGGAATCTCCGTCACCACCACCTGGTACTGGCCTCGGCCGAGAGACTCCTCCTCCCAGCGTGTGCGAATCCGGAAACTGCCGCGCCCGCTCCCGTATGCCTCCACGATCGTCTCGCGGCCCTCGACGAGCACTCCGCCGGTCGGGAAATCCGGCCCCGGCATCAAGCTGACCAGCTTGGCGATGGTCGCATTGGGCGTCTTCAGGAGATGGGACAGGGCGTCGCAGATTTCCCCCACATTGTGCGGCGGGATACTAGTGGCCATGCCGACGGCGATTCCCGTGGCGCCGTTGGCCAGCAGGTTGGGAAAATTCGACGGCAGCACGACCGGCTCGTCGCCTTCACCGTCATAGGTATCGCGGAAGTCGACGGCGTCTTCGTCGATGCCGTCGAGCAGCGTCAGGGCGACATCGGTCATGCGCGCTTCGGTGTAGCGCATGGCCGCTGCGTTATCGCCGTCGATGTTGCCGAAATTGCCCTGTCCGTCGACCAGCGGATAGCGGACGGCAAACTCCTGCGCGAGCCGCACCAGCGCGTCGTAGATCGCCTGGTCGCCATGGGGGTGATACTTACCCATGACATCGCCGACAACGCGGGCACATTTCTTGTAACCCTGATCGGGATCGAGACGCAGTTGCCGCATCGCATGCAGCAACCGGCGGTGCACGGGCTTCAGCCCGTCGCGCACATCCGGCAGGGACCGTGCCATGATTGTCGAGAGCGCATAACTCAGATAGCGCTCGCTCAGGGCATCCTTGAACGCCTCTTGGCGAATTTCACCTCCGATAACCGTCATACTCAAAGCTCCGTTACGCCGAGTGTCCTTTTAAGACCCGGACGTGAGTCACCTCAAGAATCAGGCTGCGAGTTTTCCGGATTGTCAGACTGCCGCTCGACAAGGGTTTCCAGCCGCTCGCGCGCCGGTGGCAGCGGCCGGTCGAGCGGGTCGAAAGCATGGCGTTGCAGGAAAAACCCAGTCAGGCGCAAGCCGTCGGCGAAATCGACCGCATCGGCCCCCGTGCCGCGCCCGTCGGGTCGCAAGAATCGCGGCAGCGCGAACATCCGGTCCTTGTACGACTCACCGGCATCGCGCGAGACGGCGCGCCCTGTTCGCGGGCTGACATAGAGCAGGTTCTCGACATCACCGGTCGCCGCACAGCAGGTCAGGTCCAGCCCGAACCCCAGTTCGCGCAGCAGGCCCATCTCCCATTGGATATAGACGGCGGGCCAGATGTCCCCCTCACCCTGGGCGAGAGAATCGAACAAGGCGCCGGTCGCCTCGAAAAGGCCGGGATGCGGCTCGCGCTCGGGGATGACCGCTTCGGTGACGGCACAGGCCGCCGACAGAGCCGCGAGGCGCGGCGGATCGTCCATGAACTGGGCGGCATAGTGGCGCGCGGGCTCGATCGTGAAGCGGCCCAGATGTTCGGCCAGCCGTGCCCGCCAAACCGCGTCGACGAGATTCCCGGGCTCGACAGTCGCACGTTTCGCGCGCGACGCACCGCCATGCACCAGGCCTGCGTGGCGGCCATGCTCACGCGTCAGCAGCTGCACCACCGCGGCCCCCTCGCCATGGGGCCGGGCGGCCAGCACGAAGCCTTCGTCACGCCACTCCATCGCTATCCGTTATCTGCGGCCCCGGCGCGCTAAGCATCGAAACGCAGGCCCCATTCGCGGAAATGACCGGGATCGTCGGCCCATTTCTCGCGCACCCGCACCCGGACAAACAGGTGCACCGGGCAATCCAGAATCTCCGCCAGGTCGGCCTGGGCGTCGGCCCGGATCCGCTTGATCATCTTTCCCCCCTTGCCCAACACGATTCCCTTATGGGAATCCCGGGAGATGGTGATCATCTGTTCGATCCGGACACTGCCATTGTCGAAATCCTCCCAACTCTCGGTATCCACCGCGAGCCCGTAGGGAAGTTCCTGGTGAAGCTGGATGAATGCCTTCTCCCGGGTGACCTCGGCAGCAAATAGGCGCTGCGGCAGATCGGAAATCTCATCCTCGGGAAACAGCCACGGCCCCGTCGGCATTCGCGCCAGAAAATAGGCCTCGATATCGTCGACGCCGCTGCCATTCAAAGCCGAAATCATGAACGTCGCATCGAACCCAGATCGCTCGTTCAGTGTCTCGGCAAGCTCAAGCAGCACTTCCCGCTTTAGGCCATCAACCTTGTTCAGCACCAGCACGGCATTGTCCTGGTACATCTCCAGCCCTTCGATGATGCGTTCGACATCCGCGTCGACCCCACGCTTGGCATCAACCAGCACGGCGATGACGTCCGCATCGGACGCGCCGCCCCAGGCGGCATCGACCATGGCGCGGTCGAGGCGGCGCTTCGGCGCAAACACACCGGGCGTGTCTGTGTAGATGACCTGGGTCTCGTCCTTGACCGCGATCCCCCGGACTCGGGTCCGGGTGGTCTGAACCTTCGGGCTGACGATCGACACCTTGGCGCCCACCAGCCGATTGACCAGGGTCGACTTTCCGGCATTGGGCGCGCCCAGCACAGAGACGATGCCGCAACGGATACTTGGTTCAACCATGGGATTCGGGATCCAGCATGGACAGCATTATAGCGGCGGCATCGCGTTCGGCCGCACGCTTGCTGGCGCCCGTCGCCTGCACCGGCTCGGCGCCGTCGACGTGCACCTCGACCGTGAAGCGGGGCGCGTGATCGGGCCCTTCCCGGCCGATATCGTGATAGCTGGGCAGACCGCGCGCGCGCGCCTGGGACCATTCCTGGAGCGCGGTCTTCGGATCCTGTGGCGGAGCCGTCACCGCGTCGATCCGCAGCTCCCAGTGTCGGCGCACAAACTCCGCCGCAACGTCCATTCCCGCATCTTCGAAGATGGCTGCGATCAGCGCTTCCACCACATCGGCCAGAATGCTGTCATTGACGACGCCGCTCGCCGCACGCACATGGTCCGCCAACCCAAGCTGGCCTCCGATCTCCGACAGGGTGTCAGCCTGAACCAGCGCAGAGAAGCGGCGTCCGATCTCACCCTCATCCTCATCGGGAAACCGGGCCAACAAGAGGCCGGCCACCACGAGCCCCAACACCCGGTCGCCGAGAAATTCCAGCCGTTCGTAAGAGTAACCGGCCTCGGCGCTCGCGTGGGTCAGCCCCTGTTCCAGGAGCGTCCGGTCGGAGAACCGGTGGCCCAGCGCCTGCTCCACAAGTTCGAGGCCGGACGCGTCGGCCATCAGTCCACGGAATCGAACAGGCGGTCGAATCGGGTCGCCTGAATCCAGCGCCACGGCTCCAGCCAACCCGCCGTGCCATCGGTCGAGTAGAACAGGATTTCCGCACGCCCGATCAGATTGTCCGCCGGCACGAAACCCCAGCTGCGGCTGTCGTTGCTATCATCCCGGTTGTCGCCCATGGCAAAGTAATTGCCCGGCGGCACGACGAATTCGCGCGTGTTGTCCGCGGGCCCGCGATCTCCGAAGCCTTCACGAATGATATAGCTACGCCCGTTCGGCAGCGTCTCGACATACTGCGGCACCCGGCGGACGCTGCCACGGTGATCGCGCGACAGATGATCCTCGATCCGCTTGCGATCGACGGGGTTGCCGTTGAGATACATCTGGCCGGCGATCATCTGCAGCCGGTCACCCGGCAGCCCGACGATCCGCTTTATGAAGTCGTCGCGATTGGTGGGCGGATGGCGGAAGACGGCCACGTCACCGCGTTCGGGCACGCTGCCGAAGATCCGGCCGGAGAAAAACCCGAGCCCGAAGGGAAGCGAGTAGCGGCTGTAGCCGTAGGAAAACTTCGATACGAACAGATAGTCGCCGATCAAGAGGGTCGGGATCATGGAGCCCGAGGGAATGTTGAACGGCTGGAAGGCAAATGTCCGCACCACGCCGGCGATCAGGAGCGCATAGATGATCGTGCGCGCGGTCTCCCAGGTGCCACCGGGTTTCTTGCTGCGGTCTTTCGCCATGTCTGCCCGTTTCCGAAAATCTCTAAAAACTGTCCACCGCGCATTGCGGTGACGCGGGTTCTAGCGGTACCGCGCCCATTTCACCAGTCACGAATAGGGCAATCCACGTGCGATTCGCGCGCCTAGTCGGGAATGTCGGGAATTGCGGAGATGATCACAATGGCCTGTGCGATCGGCGGTTCGTCGCTCAGGGACAGTTCGATCAGCGGCTTCATGCCCGGCGGCGTGATCTCGGCAAGCCGCGCCGCCGCACCGTTGGTCAACGCCATGGTAGGTTTCCCCGACGGCAGATTGACCACCCCCATATCGCGCCAGAACACACCTTTGCGGAAGCCGGTTCCCAGCGCCTTCGAACACGCCTCCTTGGCGGCATATCGTTTGGCATAGCTGTCGGCGCGGTTGGCCCGGCGATCCGACTTCGCCCGCTCGGTTTCGGTGAAGCAGCGTTCGACGAACCGGTCGCCGAAACGTTCGAGCGTTCGCTCGATACGCGTGATGTCGATCAGGTCGCTGCCGAGCCCGATGATCATCGAGTACATGGGAACGGACTGTCCAACGGGCGCGTCGTCGCTCACGCGCTCACCTCTCCACGGGCCTGGGCGCGTGCATTGTCCATCAGCGAGCGCATGCGCTTGATGGAGCTATCGAGCCCGCCGAAGATTGCCTCGCCGATCAGGAAATGTCCGATATTGAGCTCGACGATCTCGGGGATCGCGGCGATCGGTCCGACCGTGTCGAACGTGATGCCGTGACCGCCATGTATCTGAAGGCCGATGCTCGCACCATAAGAGGCCGCGTCGACAATCCGCGCCAGGTGTTCGTCGGCCGCATCCTGTTCGTCGGCGATCAGCGCATCGCAATAGGCCCCGACGTGAATTTCCACTGCCGGTGCGCCGATCGAAAGCGATGCGTCGAGCTGATCGCGGTCGGGCTCGATGAACATCGACACGACGGCCTTGTTGGCGCCCAACTGGTCCGCGAACCGCTTCAGGTGGTTGTGCCCGGCCGCAACATCCAGCCCGCCCTCGGTCGTCCGCTCCTGCCGCCGTTCCGGCACGATACAAACGGCATAGGGGGTATGACGGAGCGCGATGTCGAGCATCTCGTCAGTCGCGGCCATCTCCAGGGTTAGGGGGATGTCGATACTTTCCATCAGCCCCGTGAGATCCTCGTCGGAGATGTGACGGCGGTCTTCACGCAGATGCGCCACGATGCTGTCGGCGCCCGCCTCGGACGCAGCACGCGCCGCGCGTACAGGATCCGGGTGGCCGCCACCGCGGGCATTCCGGATGGTCGCGACATGGTCCACATTGACGCCAAGGCGAAGATCAGAAGCCATTGGAGAACCTTATCATTCTGGATTCAGGTCTAGAATTGGCGTTCCGTGGCGCAAGGTCAACCCGGGCCCGGCTGCCGGCGGTTAGCTGCGCGCCCGCTCGACCGTGCTCACGGTCCGTCGGCCGCGCAGTGACGTGACGATGGCATTGAGATGCTTGGCATCCTCGACCTCGATATCCACCACCATGTCGAAGAAATCGGCGGTCCGATTGGTGAATTTCAGGTTCGAGATGTTGCCGCGCGCACCGGCAATGGTTTCCGCCAGTTCGGCCAGGCTGCCGGGCTCGTTCATCAAGGTGACATTCAGCCGGCTGACCTGTGCGCCGCCATCCTCGGAATCCCGGTCCCATGCCACATCGATCCAGCGCTCGGGGCTATCGGCAAATGCCTCGAGCGTCATGCAGTCGATGGTATGGATCGTGGCGCCCTTGCCGGTCGTCATGATGCCGACGATCCGGTCGCCGGGCAGCGGATAGCAGCACTTGGCCATGTGCACGGCGATCCCCGGGGTCAGTCCGTTGATCGGGACCGCGTGTTCTGCGCCATTCTTTGCCGGCTTGCGCCTGCGCAACGAGAATATGGAGCTGCTGGCCTTTTTCGTGTCCTTCCCTTCGACCCGGTCCGGCAACACGCTGCGCACGACATCGCGACCTGTGTAGATGCCCTGCCCCACCATCGCGAACAGGTCGTCGTCTGATTCCGCGTGCAGATCCGACATGGCGTTGTCGAGAGAGACATCCTCCAGGGTTTCGTCGAAACGCCCGAATGCCTTCTCGACAATGCTGCGCCCCAGATCGGCATACTGGCGTGTCTGGGCTTCGCGCAGCACCCGGCGGATGCGCGCGCGCGCCTTGCCGGTGACGACGAACTTTTCCCAGTCGGGCGACGGGGTCTGGTTCGTCGATGTCAGGATCTCGACCTGATCGCCGTTCTGCAATCCGGTGCGCAGGGGCATGTTGCGCCCGTTGATCTTGGCGCCCACGCACCGGTCACCGATCTCGGTGTGGACCGCATAGGCGAAGTCGATGGGTGTTGATCCGCGCGGCAGCGAGAACACATCCCCGCGCGGGGAGAAACAGAACACCTGGTCTGAGAACATCTCCAGCCGGGTGTGGGCGAGGAAATCCTCAGGTGCGGCCGCATTCTCCAGGATCTCCAACAACTCCTGAAGCCAGCGATACTGCCGGCTTTCGGCACGAATGGCGCTCGTCGCCGGGCCCGAGCCCACTTCCTTGTAGGACCAGTGCGCCGCCACACCCCGTTCGGCGATGTCGTGCATCTGGTTGGTGCGGATCTGAATCTCGACCCGGTGGTCCGCCAGCCCCAGCACGCTCGTGTGCAGGGACCGGTAGCCATTCGGCTTCGGTGTCGAGATGTAATCCTTGAAGCGGCCGGGTACGACCGGGTAGCGGCTGTGGACGACACCCAGCGCCTGGTAACACTCCGGCACCGACGCGACGATGACGCGGAACGCGATGATGTCCGACACTTGTTCCAGCGAGGTCTGCTGACGTTGCATCTTGCGCCAAATGGAATAAGGCGATTTCTCGCGCCCGGCGATATCGGCCTCAATCCCCACCTCGGCGAACACCTCGCCCAGTTCGCGCACAACACCCTCGACGATGCCCTCACCCTCGGAGCGCAGGAAGCCCAGTCGGCGGGCGATGGAATCGCGCGCATCCGGGTTCAGGACCCGAAAGGCCCGGTCCTCGAGTTCGTCCTTGATGTCGTGCATGCCGATGCGTTCGGCGAGCGGCGCGTAGATGTCCATGGTCTCGCGCGCGATGCGCACGCGGCTGTCTTCCTTCCCAACATGCTCGAGCGTGCGCATATTATGCAGCCGGTCGGCCAGCTTCACGAGCAGTACCCTGATGTCACGGCTCATGGCCAGGAGCAGCTTGCGGAAATTCTCGGCCTGCTTTGCCCGGTTCGACTGCAGTTCCAGCTGGGTCAGCTTCGTGACACCGTCCACCAGCTGCGCCACCTCGTCACCGAACAATTCCGAAATCTGTTCCGAGGTGGCATCGGTGTCCTCGATCGTATCGTGCAGGAGGGCGGTGATGATCGAGGCCGTGTCGAGGTGATAATTGGTCAGGATCCCCGCCACCTCGAGCGGGTGGATGAAATAGGGGTCGCCCGATGCGCGCGTTTGGGAGCTGTGCGCCTCCATCGAGAAGACATAGGCGCGATTGAGCGCATCCTCGTCCACGCTCGGATCGTAGGCCCGGACCCGCTCGATCAGTTCTGCTTGCTGCATCATGGAACCATCATAACCACGAAGTGCCGGGCACGAAAAAGCCCGGGCGCACCTGTGTGCATCCGGGCCTGTTCAAAACGAGGGACCATGCGATCCGAACTGGGCGCGACACGCGCCGGGAAACGACCAGTCAGCTGGCGTCCTCCTGGCTCTCGTCGACGGCATCCTCGAACCGCATCTGCGGCATCTCGGGCTCGGCGCCCGGCTCCGCATCGGCCTCGGGCAGCTCCTGTTCGACGCCCGCGACATTGGATTCCGATACCAGAAGCTCGATGACTTCATCCTCTTCCGGAAGGTCGAATTCAACATGCTTCTGCTGGCTCACAACGAGCGATTCCTGGAGGTTTTCCAGTTCCACGGTTTCATCCGCGATCTCACGCAGCGCAATCACCGGGTTCTTGTCATTGTCGCGTTCGACGGTGATCGGGGCACCGGCCGAAACCTCACGCGCGCGCTGGGCGGCAAGCATGACAAGATCGAACCGGTTGGAAACTTTTTCAATACAATCTTCGACCGTGACACGGGCCATTCAGATATCTCCGGACAGTATGAAATTCGCCGACGTATATAGGGACAAAGTGCCGAAAAGCCAACAACTTATGCTCAGGAACCCTCTTTCCCGGCGCCGACCGGCCGGATGTCCGCGCGATCTCGTGCGCCCGCCAGAAGGGTATCCACGCCCTCATCCGTGAGAGGATGGCGCCATTCCGGGCAAACATCGCGCAACGGGCGCAAAACGAAGGCCCGTTCGGCGAGGCGCGGATGGGGCAAAACCGGCCAGTTTTCCTGCACCAGCCCATCATGATCGAGCAAATCGATATCGATCATCCGGGCCGCGTTGCGTTCGGACCGCTCGCGCCCGAACTCGCGCTCGATATCATGCAACAACTGCAACAAGGGCCCGGGTTCCAATTTCGTTTCCAGCACCGCAACGGCATTCACGTAGCGCGGCTGCGAAGACGCGGGAACCGGCGCGCTGGAATACCAATCCGACAACGCCACCACGTGAACATCCGAGCGCGCGATTTGTTCCAGCGCCGCCGACAGGGTCTTGCGCGGGGTCCCATGCACCGGGCTTGGCAGGTTCGCGCCGAGGCCGATCAGGATCATCGCCGCGCCTCCCGGCACCCGGACCGGGCGACGGCTGGACAGTCTGATGAGCGCAAGCTATCTAGGCCACCGTCCATATAAGCCCCATACATTTGCGGCGAACCGGCATCAACGGCCCGATTTCAACGCCGCCATCCGATATTTCATGTAAGGCCTTCGCAAACATGTTCAGTACCAGTGAAAAGACCGTCGTCTTTATCGACGGCGCCAATCTCTATGCCACGGCGCGCGGCATGGATTTCGATATCGACTACAAGAAGCTGCTCGCGCTGTTCCGCGAAAAGACCAACCTGCTTCGTGCCTACTACTATACGGTCCTGATCGAGGATCAGGAATATTCGCCAATCCGCCCGCTTGTCGACTGGCTCGACTACAACGGCTACACGCTGGTCACCAAGCCGGCGAAAGACTTTACGGACTCCAAGGGCCGGCGGCGTAGCCGAAACTCGATCAGCGTTGATCTGGCGGTCGACATGCTGGAAATTGCCGACAGGGTCGACCATGTCGTCCTGATTTCGGGCGACAGCGGATATCGTCGTGCGATCGAGGCCGTCCAGGCGCGCGGTGCAAGAGTCAGCGTTATCAGTGCAGTCTCGAATGCCTCTGTGGCGGTGGCCGACGAGCTGCGGCGCCAGGCGGACCGGTTCATCGACCTGGCCGAATTGCGCGCGGAAATCGCGCGCGACCGGTCAGGCCGGCCGGCACAACAGGAAGCATTCGACAACGAAGACGATTACGAAGACTACGAAGATTATGACGACGATCAGGCCGTCGCATTCGGAGACCAGTAACGCCATGGACGCACCTGCCCATGATTGCCCATTGTGCCCGCGCCTGGTCACCTTTCGCGAGGACAACCAGGCCAAGTTTCCCGACTTTCACAATGGCCCGGTGCCCAGTTTCGGCAGCACCAGTTCACGTCTCTTGATTGTCGGCCTCGCACCCGGCCTGAAGGGAGCCAACCGGACAGCGCGCCCCTTCACCGGCGACTATGCCGGTGACCTGCTTTATCCGACACTGAAGAAATTCGGCTTCGCCCGCGGTAACTATGACGCGCACCCGGACGACGGTGTCGCGCTGGACGATTGCCGGATCACCAACGCGGTCCGCTGCGTGCCCCCCCAGAACAAGCCGGTGGGAGCCGAAGTGGTTGCATGCCGCCCGTTCTTTGCCTCGGAACTTGCCGCCATGACGAACCTGAAGGTCGTGCTGGCCCTGGGCGGGCTTGCCCACAAGGCGACCCTCGCGACGCTGGGCTACACCCAGTCGGCGTTCAAGTTCGGTCACGGTGCCATGCACAGCGTTGAACGGGACGGTGCCCATCTCCTGCTCGCCAACAGTTATCACTGCTCGCGCTACAACACGAATACGGGCCGCCTGACGACACAGATGTTCGAGGATGTCTTCACGGCCGTGCGCACCCATCTCGACACGGCAGATTAACGCAGCCCCGAGTGCGGTGGCCTAGCTCTCGCTTAGAACCCCGCGGCGGATCTGGTTGCGATTGACCCCAATCGGATCGATATTTATTTTAGTTTCATATGTAACTAGTTCAAGGTATGTCCATGGCTAAGGCAAAACACGGTTCCGCGACCGCATCGCCCCATCTGGCGCTTGAACACTTCCTGCCCTACCGCTTGTCGATCCTGTCAAACACGGTCAGCAATGCGATCGCACGGGACTATCAGGAGAAGTTCGGCCTGACGGTCCCCGAGTGGCGGGTTATGGCCGTGCTCGGTCGGTTCGGTCCCGCCACCGCGACCGGCATCGGTGCCCGCACGGCAATGGACAAGGTGACCGTTAGCCGCGCCACCAACCGATTGATCGAGCGCGGCCAGGTACTGCGCTCCACGGACACGGACGATCGCCGGCGCGCCATCCTGGAGCTCACCCAAAAGGGGCAGAACATCCACGACCGGATCGTGCCGGTCGCACTCGCCCATGAGCGTGGTCTGCTCGAAGCGCTCAACAAGAAAGAAAAAGAAACCCTCGACGCCCTGCTTGCGAAGCTGCAATCCCACACCGACCGTGACGGGCCGAACTAGGGAAAACAGGGCGCCGCGCGATGGCCGAATGTTCAATCAAAAATGCCGAAAATCGGCCGCGATTGGCCGCCGCAATCCGGTGCGTTCAATTGCCCTGAATCGCGGCCTGTGTTAACCGGCGGGCATCCTTACCGCTTTCGGACGAAACCTTTGGCAAAACGCGGTTCTCTCTGGGTTCTGAATGGACCGAACCTCAACCTGCTCGGCGAGCGGGAACCCGGCATCTATGGCGGGGACTCCCTGGCGGATATCGAGAAGCTATGCGCCGAGGCGGCCGAAACGGCCGGGTTCGATCTGACGTTCCGACAGACCAACCATGAGGGGGAAATGGTTGCGTGGATCCAGGACGCCCGAACCGAAGCATCCGGCGTGGCGATCAATGCCGGCGCCTATACGCATACATCGGTGGCAGTGCACGACGCGCTCCGGCTGCTGGATATCCCGATCGTCGAAGTCCACCTTTCGAACATCTTCGCCCGCGAGGAGTTCCGGCATAAATCCTATGTCAGCGCAGCGGCGACAGGTGTCGTCTGCGGCTTCGGCACCCACAGTTACATCCTGGCAATCACAGCGCTCGCCGCGCGTATGGACCTTTAGCGAATGAGCGAACCTTTCGATATCGATTCCGATCTTGTCCGCAAGCTGGCGGACCTGATCGCGGAAACCGGCCTGGCCGAAATCGAGTATGAAGACAATGGCCGGTGTGTGCGCGTGGCCGCCCCGAACACTTCCATGGCAGCTTCGGTTGCTGCGGCACCAGCGGCAGCGCCGGCGCCCACCCCAGCTGTAACCCCCGCCGCAGCGCCGGCTGGCGATTCCGCCGCCCACCCCGGCGCCGTGACATCTCCGATGGTCGGCACGGTCTACCTGGCCCAAGCGCCGGAAGACCCGCCCTTCGTCAAGGCGGGTGACACGGTCAGCGAGGGGCAGACCCTGATGCTGATTGAGGCCATGAAGACCTTCAACGAGGTCAAGGCACCGCGCGCAGGAACGCTTCAGAGCATCGCCGTGGCAACGGGCCAGCCGGTCGAGTTCGGCGAAGTCCTCGCCATCATCGAATAGCCTTCGGGTCGGCGCGCGCATGTTCGACAAGGTCCTGATCGCCAATCGAGGCGAAATCGCGCTGCGGATCCACCGCGCCTGCAAGGAAATGGGCATCTCGACGGTTGCGGTTCACTCGACAGCCGATTCCTATGCCATGCATGTTCGCCTCGCCGATGAAAGCGTCTGCATCGGGCCACCGCCGGCGACCGAAAGCTATCTGAACATTCCCGCCATCCTCTCGGCCGCCACGGTAACGGATGCTGATGCCATCCACCCGGGCTACGGCTTCCTCTCCGAGAACGCCAACTTCGCGCGCATCGTGGAAGAGCACGGGATCACCTTCATCGGCCCAAGCTCGGAGATGATCGCGACCATGGGCGACAAGGTCGCCGCGAAAGACGCCATGAAGGCCGCAGGCGTGCCCGTCGTCCCGGGGTCGGACGGTGCGGTGAAAAACGTCGAAGAGGCCGCAGCCATTGCAAACGAGATTGGCTTCCCGGTGATCGTGAAGGCCGCAGCCGGCGGCGGCGGTCGCGGAATGAAGGTCGTCGGCTCACCCGCCGACATCGAGACCGCCTTTACGATGGCACGCACCGAAGCCAAGTCGAGCTTCGGCGACGACACGGTCTATATCGAGAAATATCTCGGCACACCGCGGCACGTCGAGGTGCAGGTGATCGCCGACGGCAAGGGCAATGCGGTACATCTTTTCGAACGGGACTGTTCGCTCCAGCGCAAACACCAGAAGGTACTAGAGGAGGCGCCCTGCCCGGTTCTCGACAACCCCACCCGCCAGCGCATCGGCAAGGTCTGCGCCGAAGCCGCGGCCAAGCTCGGCTATCGCAGCGCAGGCACGTTCGAGTTTCTTTACGAGAATGGCGAGTTCTACTTCATCGAGATGAACACGCGGGTCCAGGTCGAACACCCGATCACGGAAATGATCTGCGATGTGGATATCGTCGCGGAAATGATCCGCATCGCTGCGGGCAAACCCATGTCCATCCGTCAGGAGGATTTGCGGATCGACGGCCACGCGATCGAATGCCGGATCAATGCAGAGGATCCGGTAACCTTCGCACCGTCACCGGGCCGGGTGGAAGAATTTCATGCGCCCGGCGGCCTGGGGGTGCGTGTCGATTCCGCGCTCTATGCCGGCTACAGCATTCCGCCCTTTTACGACAGCCTGGTCGCGAAGCTGATCGTCCAAGGGCGCACACGCGACGAAGCGCTGATGCGGTTGCGCCGCGCGCTCGATGAAATGGTGGTCTCGGGCGTCTTGACGACGATCCCGTTGCATCAGCAACTCGCGACCAACCCCTCCTTTGTCGAGGGTGACTATGATATTCACTGGCTCGAAGGCTTCGTCTCCGGTTCATAGGTCGCGACGATGACAGGACTGACCCCGCAGTTGCTTCTGGGTGCCTACGCCAACGGAATTTTCCCGATGGCCGAGAGTCGGCACGACCCGGACCTCTACTGGATCGACCCGGACGTACGCGGGATCATCCCACTCGAGAAGTTTCATATCCCCCGCCGGTTGCGCAAAACCCTGCGCGCCTCGCCGTTCGAAATTCGCTGCGACAGCGATTTCATCGAGACCGTTCGTGGTTGTGCCGAACCCCAGGGGGACCGGCCTGAAACCTGGATCAACGACGAGATCGAGCGGCTCTACAACACGCTCCACGAGATGGGCTTCGCCCACTCGGTCGAGTGCTGGCAGGACGGGCACCTGGTGGGGGGCCTCTACGGGGTCAGCCTGGGCGGTGCGTTCTTCGGTGAAAGCATGTTCTCGCGTGAACGCGACGCCAGCAAGATCGCGCTCTGTCACCTGGCGGCCCGGCTGCGGAACGCAGGCTTTGCCCTGCTCGACAGCCAGTTCGTGACCGATCATCTCACGCAGTTCGGCGCCGAGGAGATCGACCGGGCGGACTACAAACAGCGGCTGGCGGCCGCGCTGAAGATCGATGCGGGTTTTCAGCCCGAACTGTCGGACGCGGAATTCGAAGCTTTCATACAGTCTACGACCCAGACATCGTAGACCGGGTGTTCGAGCGCGGAGACGGCCGGGCTCGAAGCGAACATCCATCCCACGAACAGATCCCGGGGCACATTGGTTTCGAACGTCTCCTCGATCTCGAGGAACGCGGTGCTTTCGGGGGCTTCGGTGGGCGGCGCCTTGTGACAGGCCCGGACCTGAATCTCCAGCGACCCGAAACGCACAGGCGTGTCGAAAGGCGCATCGAAGGTGGAAATCCGGGCCGTCACCTTGTCCAGCCCCTGCAGGACAGCCCCGGCCGTCGGCGGCCCGGCCGGCTGGCCGCGATCACGCGCCGATTGGCCATCAGCCACATGAGGGGCGGCCAAGACAAAGGCGCTCACCAGAGTTGCGGAGACGAAAAGGCGTCGCATCAGGTGCACGTTCCGATGAATGCGAGGCTCACTTCGGTTCGGTCGCCAGGAACATGATTTCCGAGACCGTGTCCTCGAGCGCCTGGAAATCGCGTGTCTGGACGATTTCTCCGCCCGGCGCGATTGTCTCGGAATCGTCGCCCGGGAACAGGCGCAGATACTTGCCGCCCAGAAGCCCCTCCCCGGTGACGCCGGCCTCGCTGTCAACGGGCAGGCGAATATCGTCGCGCACCGAGAATGTCACCACGGCCTCGAAATTCTCTGTATCGAGGGTACGGTCGATCACCGTGCCGACCTTCACACCGGAAATTCGCACGTCGCTGCCGCGAACCAGGCCACCGACCTTGAGGAAACGGGCCGTCAGCTCATACCCGCTGTCGCCCTGGACATTGATGGCGCGACCGGCAAGCACCATAAAACCGATGGCGACGATCAGCACCACGGCGCCCAGGATCGTCTCGACTGCACCACGTCTCATTGTTCCGTCTCCGTCTCGCGCGCCGAGCGTGCCCGGGCAATAATCAAGCTCAGCAAATCGTCTAGAACGATCGAATCCTCGGTGAAATTTATCCGACCACCGTCGCCGATAAAGCTGTCGCCCGCGCCGATATCGATACGCACGAGTTTTCCGCCAAACACGCCGTCCGTCACGATCGCCGCGGTGGCATCGGTATCCAGCTCGACAGCCCCATCGATACGCAACGTCGCCATCACCCGGAAGTCATCTACGAGCGTCAGGTCTGCAACCTCTCCGACATTCACACCGGCTGCCTGGACCGAGCTGCCGACCGTAATTCCGTCGGTACTGCCGAACACTGCCCGCACGTCGATCGTCGAGCCGCCGACCCGGGTCGGGCCGAACACCGTGAAGAGAACGAGCGCGATCGCCACGCACGCGCCCAAGCCAACCATGACATTGCGAAGTTCGCGCTGCGCGGCCTTGTCCATCGGCGCGTCGTCTACTGCGGCGTCCAGGGTTCGTAGTCGCCGGTCCCGCGCCTGCGTTCGCCGTCGCGCAAGACACTTCCCGGCGGGCGATATGCCGCACGGGTGCCGGTCAGGTTGGGCACATGTTCCTGCTGCCAGTCATGGCGCTGGTCCTCGTCCAAGGGTGCCTCCGTCATGTGATGCAGCCAGCTGTGCCACTCCGGCGGCACCTTGCTCGCCTCCGGCCGGCCCTTGTAGACCACCCAGCGCCGTTCACGGCTGTCGCCACCGCGCGCACGGCCCTTGTAGTACCGGTTTTCATACTTGTCGGTGCCGACAAGCTGGCCGGAAATCATGGTTTTGAGAAGCGTACCCAACGTTGCCATGGAGCGTCCGAATCCCTCGATGCGCAGGCGTTCGGACGGACTATGGCACCGGCCAAAGGGTTTGGCCAGAGTCATGATGCCCCAAGGTTCACGCCGCCAATCCGCCCCGAAACACACCTTGGATAGATGAAACGCCGCCCTCAGACACAAAATATGGTTGCGGCGCAAATATCTTGTGGTTTACCGTCGTAAATTGCCGATATTTAGTGTTTTTTGTGATGTCTGTCACACAAACGACTTAGACTCGGCGGGGGCTGCCCACGGCGAATGTTTTGGCAAAAACGGCGCAGCCACCCTGGCTCAATTTGTTCCGACGCGCACAGCATGCGTCGGTTTTGGGAGGATAAATGCGGATCGAACGCCGCTTTACGAGTGAAGGCGAAAATCCATACGCCGAGGTCGAGTTTCGGACGACGTCGAGTGAAATCCGAAACCCAGACGGATCGGTGGTGTTTTCCGCCGACGATATCGTCGTGCCCGCGGCCTGGACCCAGGTCGCCTGCGATATCCTGGCGCAGAAATATTTCCGCAAGGCCGGCGTGCCGACACGCCTCAAGGCCGTCGAGGAAGAGGACGTCCCCGAGTTTCTCTGGCGCCACGAGCCCGATGAATCGAAGCTGAAGCGGCTGGGCGCAGACAAGCGCACGAGCGGTGAGACGGATGCACGGCAGGTGTTCGACCGGTTGGCCGGTACCTGGGCCTATTGGGGCTGGAAAGGCGGCTATTTCGACAGCGCCGAGGATGCCAGCGCCTACTACGATGAAATGCGTTATATGCTGGCCTGCCAGATGGCAGCGCCGAACAGCCCGCAATGGTTCAACACGGGCCTGCACTGGGCCTATGGCATCGACGGCCCCGGCCAGGGGCACCACTATGTGGACTACCAGACGGGCCGCCTGACGAAATCGAAAAGCGCCTATGAGCACCCCCAGCCCCACGCCTGTTTCATCCAGTCCGTCTCCGACGACCTGGTGAACGATGGCGGCATCATGGATCTCTGGATCCGTGAAGCGCGTTTGTTCAAGTACGGCTCGGGCACGGGGTCCAACTTCTCCCATATTCGCGGAGAGAATGAGCCGCTGTCGGGCGGCGGACGCTCGTCGGGCCTGATGAGCTTTCTCAAGATCGGCGACCGTGCGGCGGGCGCCATCAAGTCCGGCGGCACCACCCGGCGCGCCGCCAAGATGGTCGTGGTCGATGTCGATCATCCCGACATCGAGGCCTATATCGACTGGAAGGTCATCGAGGAGCAGAAGGTCGCGGCTCTGGTGACCGGCTCGATCACCTGCCAGACCCACCTCACCGCCATCATGGCCGCCTGCCATGACACCGATACGCCCGATAGCGACGAGCGGTTCGAACCGGCGGAGAATCCGGCGCTGAAGAAGGCGATCCGGGCCGCCCGGAAAGCCATGGTCCCCGACAATTACGCCCAGCGCGTGATTCAGTTCGCGCGCCAGGGAATCAAGGAAATCACTTTCCCGACCTACGACACGGACTGGGATTCCGAGGCCTATCGGACCGTCTCGGGCCAAAATTCGAACAACTCGGTGCGCGTCACGGACGACTTCCTGAAGGCGGTCGAGGATGGCGGCAGCTGGGATCTGCGGCAGCGGATCGACGGCGGGGTCGCCAAGACCGTCGATGCGGGGGAATTGTGGCACAAGATTTCTCACGCCGCCTGGTCGTGCGCCGACCCTGGCATCCAGTACGACACCACCATCAACGATTGGCACACCTGTCCGGAGTCGGGTCGAATCAACGCTTCGAACCCGTGTTCGGAATACATGTTCCTGGACGACACCGCGTGCAATCTGGCGTCGCTCAACCTGATGACGTTCCGGGAGCGCGATGGCGCGTTCGATGTCGACGGGTTCGAACATGCGGTGCGCCTTTGGACGGTGACGCTGGAAATCTCGGTCCTGATGGCCCAGTTCCCGTCCAAGGAGATCGCGCGCCTCAGCTACGAGTTCCGCACCCTCGGTCTCGGCTACGCCAATATCGGCGGCCTGCTGATGGCCTCGGGCCTGTCCTACGACAGCGATGAGGGGCGCGCACTGTGCGCCTCAATCACCGCCCTGATGACCGGTACCTGCTATGCAACCTCGGCCGAGATGGCCGAACAGCTCGGCGCGTTTCCCGGTTACAAAAAGAACGCCAACGCGATGCTGCGGGTGATCCGCAACCATCGCCGCGCCGCCCACGGCAAAGCCAGCAGCTACGAAGATTTGTCGACCCTCCCGGTGCCGCTGGATGCAGCGAACTGCCCGGAATCGGCGATTGTCGACGCCGCGCAGCGGGCCTGGGACCGCGCGCTGGAACTGGGCGAGGCCCATGGCTATCGCAACGCCCAGGTTTCGGTCATCGCGCCCACGGGCACGATCGGCCTGGTGATGGACTGCGACACCACGGGCATCGAACCCGACTTCGCACTGGTCAAATTCAAGAAGCTCGCCGGCGGCGGTTACTTCAAGATCATCAACCGGATGGTGCCGGAGGCCCTGCAGGGCCTGGGCTACACGCCGAAGCAGATCGACGAGATAGCCGGTTATGCCGTGGGTCACGGTTCGCTGGCCGATGCGCCGTTCATCAATCACGCGAGCCTGGCCGAGAAGGGCTTCGGCGACGACCAGATCGCGCTGGTAGAGGAAGGCCTGGGCACGGCCTTCGATATCCGCTTCGCGTTCAACAAATGGACCCTGGGCGAAGCCTTCTGCACCGAGACGCTGGGGCTGGATGCCGAACAGCTCGATGATCTGTCCTTCGACATGCTGACCGCGCTCGGCTTCACCGAGGGGCAGATCGCCGAGGCCAACAATCATGCCTGCGGCACCATGACGCTCGAAGGTGCACCGCATCTAAAGGACGAACATCTGCCGGTCTTCGACTGCGCCAACCCGTGCGGCAAGATCGGCAAGCGCTTCCTGTCGGTCGACAGTCATATTCGCATGATGGCCGCAGCCCAGCCGTTCATCTCGGGTGCGATCTCGAAGACCATCAACATGCCGAACACGGCCAATATCGGCGATTGCGCCGACGCCTACATGCTGTCCTGGAAACTGGGCATCAAGGCCAATGCGCTCTACCGCGACGGCTCGAAGCTCAGCCAGCCGCTGCAGTCGCAGCTTCTGGCCGATGACGGCGATGAGGCCGAAGACGCGCTCGACGAACTGCTCGAGGCGCCGAATGGCCGGCGCGCGGAAATCGTCGCGGAACGCATTGTCGAACGGGTCATCGAGCGCGAAGCCGCAGCGCGCCAGAAACTGCCTCACCGGCGCAAGGGCTATACTCAGAAAGCCATCGTCGGCGGCCACAAGGTCTATATCCGCACCGGCGAATATGACGACGGGTCCATCGGCGAGGTCTTCCTCGACATGCACAAGGAAGGCGCGGCCTTCCGTTCGCTGATGAACAACTTCGCGATCGCTGTCTCGATCGGGCTGCAGTATGGCGTGCCGCTCGAGGAATTCGTCGATGCCTATACCTTCACCCGTTTCGAGCCGTCGGGCCCGGTCGAGGGGAACGAGACCATCAAGATGGCGAGTTCGATCCTCGATTACATCTTCCGGGAACTGGCGATCAGCTATCTGGGCCGCAACGATCTCGCCCATGTTGAGATCGACGATCTGGAGCCCGACACGATGGGCCGCGGTGAATCCGACGACAGTCTGCCGCCGACCACCGCGTCGGGCGGATCGGTGGTGAGCACGGGCTATGTGCGCAAAAGCACCCTGTCGGTGATCGAGGGTGGACGCCAGGAGCTGGAGACCGTCGAGCCGGCACCCGAGGCGAGCACCGAGGCGACGGGCACCGACGGTCTGGCCGAGGCGGTGGTCACCCCGATGGCCACGCCGGGCGGCCACCAACTCGATCTGGAATACGTGGTCCAGGAAGAGCGCTCGATGCGCATCCGCCAGGCACGGCTGCAAGGCTATGAAGGCGATGCGTGCACCGAGTGCGGCAATTTCACTCTCGTGAGGAACGGAACATGTCTTAAATGCGACACCTGCGGCGGTACCAGCGGGTGTAGCTAAGGAATTCGGGCCGGGCCGGACCCCTATGGCCCGAATGGTCGACCCCACGTCAGTCCGCTTGACGACGGGTCACACTCTCCTCCCTGACCTCCGGGGTGTGCAAAGGTAGGCGCACCCCGGTTTTTTTATCTGAATTAGGGCCTATTTCTTAATCCGTGGCCGCCGCAACGTTATGGTGTGGCGCACGCCAGAGTTTTCGCACACGGACATGACAGGAGCATGAAACCATGGCCGGCACCATCGACGCGCGCCTCGCCGAGCTCGGGATCGAAATCCCTCCCGCCAACGTTCCCGCCGGAAACTACGTTCCCTACGTCCAGACCGGCGATCTGCTGTTCATTTCCGGGCAGATCCCCATGGTCGACGGAAAGCCGGGTTTCGTCGGCCGGCTCGGGGACGAGTTCAGCGCCGAGGAAGGCGCCGAAGCAACCCGCGTGTGTGCGCTGGCCATCCTCGCCCAGGCCCGCGAAGCGCTCGGTGGTGATCTCGACCGGATCACGCGTGTCGTGAAACTCACCGGCTTCGTGGCCTCCACGCCCGAGTTCACGGGGCAACCGACCGTCGTCAACGGAGCGTCCGACCTGTTCGGAGAGATCTTCGGCGAGGCCGGCCGTCATGCCCGCGCTGCGGTCGGAATGGCGTCCCTGCCGGCCGGTGTCGCAGTCGAAGTCGAGGCGATCCTCGAAATCCGCTAGGCCCGGTTCAATCGGCGTTCATCACTCCCACGGCCCGCGCCCGCCCGACACGCCGGGCGGCGACCGTCGGCTCGCAGTCGCGATCGCCGTCAATGTCCTGCTGACGGTGGCACAGATCGTGGGCGGCGTGTTCTCGGGATCGCTGGCCCTGATCGCGGACGCCATTCACAACCTGTCCGACGCCGCGGCGCTGGCCATCACCCTGATCGCGCGGCGGATTGCGCGCCAGCCCGCCGATTCAAACCACACCTACGGCCACGGACGGGCCGAAATGATCGGCGCGTTCTTCAATCTCTCCTGGTTGATCTTCATCGGCTTGTTCCTGATCGTCGAGGCGGTCGACCGGCTGCTCGACCCGCAACTGGTGAAAGGCTGGACCGTCGTGATCATCGGCGGTATCGCGCTGGCGGTGGACGTGGTGACCGCGATGCTGACCTTCGCCATGGCGCGCCATTCCATGAACATTCGCGCCGCGTTCATCCACAACCTGTCGGACGCGCTAGCCTCGGTGGGCGTGATTGTCGGCGGCACCCTGATCATCCTCAAGGGCTGGCTGTTCGTCGATGCGATCGTCACCCTCGTCATCGCGGGATACATCCTGGTCCATGCCGGGTTCGAGATACCCAGGGCCGTGCACATCCTGATGCAGGGCGTGCCCGAGGATATCGAGCTGGCCGATGTTACCGACGCCATGCTGGCCGTCCCAGGCGTCCACGACATTCATCACGTGCATATCTGGCATATCGACGAACACCGGCGCTCACTCGAATCCCATGTGGTTGTCGACCCGGTCGATATGGACCGGATGGAGGAGATCAAGGCGGCGATCAAGAAATTGCTCGCCGAACGGTTCGCGATCGGCCACTCGACCCTGGAGTTCGAGTATCCCGGACGCGGCGAGGGGCTTGGTGCCGCCGCACGCGAGGATTAGACTGACGCCATGCCCGACGGAGACACAGCACTTTCCGCCCGCGTCTTCGAGAATATCTCGAACATTCCGCCCGACACTTGGGAGACCCTGGCCGGACCGGACAATCCGTTTGTCGGCTATCCGTTCCTGCTAGCTCTAGAGGAGACCGGCTGCGCGTCCAACGAAACCGGCTGGCTGCCCCAGCATGTCGTGGTCGAGGAAGCCAACGGCAATATAATCGCCGTCGCGCCCTGTTACCTGAAGAGTCATTCCCAAGGCGAATACGTGTTCGACCATGGCTGGGCCCATGCCTGGGAGCGCGCGGGCGGACGCTACTATCCGAAAATGCAGGTGGCCGCTCCCTTCTCGCCGGTCGGCGGCCCGCGCCTGCTGGCTGGCAGTGGGCCGAACAGCGACGATGCGCGCCTGACCCTGCTGCGCGCGCTCGAGACCATCTGCCAGAAGCTGGAACTGTCCTCGGTGCATGTCACCTTCGCGACCGAGCGCGACTACGACATCATGAGCCTGGCCGGCTGGATCCAGCGGGTCGGCCGTCAATTCCACTGGCACAATCGCGACTACGAGACCTTCGAGGATTTCCTGGCCGCGCTGACCAGCCGCAAGCGCAAGATGATCCGCAAGGAACGCCGCCAGGTCGACGAACAGGGCATCACGGTGCACGCCCTGTCGGGCGACGACATCAAATCCCACCACTGGGATGCGTTCTATCAATTCTACGTCGACACTTATGACCGCAAGTGGGGCTACCCCTACCTAACCCGCGAATTCTTCGAAGCAGCCCAGGACCGGATGGGCGAGCGGATCGTGCTCGTGATGGCGGACATGGACGGCCTGCCCGTCGCCGGTGCCCTGAACCTGCGCGGCACGAGTGCGCTCTACGGGCGCAACTGGGGCTGCCTCGGCGACTTTCGGTTCCTGCACTTCGAGGCCTGCTACTACAAGGCCATCGAGTTCGCGATCGACAACGGCCTTTCGACAGTCGAGGCGGGCACGCAAGGCCCCCACAAGATCCAGCGTGGCTACGAGCCAGTGCAGACTTACTCCGGCCACTTTATCCCGAACGAAGGCTTCCGCGACGCGGTCGAGCGCTTCTGCCGCGAGGAAGAGCGCGAAGTGGAGTGGGAAATGGAGAATTACGCCGAGCACCTGCCCTACCGGCAGGAGGACTGAAACCTACTTCTCGACGAGCGCAGGCTCCTTGCCGCTGTCCGCACCGCCATCGTCGGAATCGTCCTTCGTCGGCTTCTTGCGTGACTTGCCCGACCCGCCGCCCTTGCGACCCTTCTTGGATGACGCCTTGTCCTCCTCGAACGAGAGGCTCAACTCACCCTTCGTGACACCGACACTCACCGTGCCACCCTTGGTCAGCTTGCCGAACAGGAGTTCCTCGGCGAGCGGTTGCTTGAGGTGTTCCTGGATGACACGAGTCAGCGGCCGGGCGCCGAACAACGGGTCGTAGCCCTTCTTCGACAACCATGTGCGGGCCGCATCGTTGAGCACGATGGTCACATCACGGTCGCCGAGCTGGGCCTCAAGCTGCATCACGAACTTGTCGACCACTCGGCCTATGACATCGGGCGACAGGTTGTTGAACCCGATCACGGCGTCGAGACGATTTCGGAACTCCGGCGTGAACATCCGATTGATGGCTTCCTCGTCATCGCCTTCGCGCACGCCTGAGCCGAAGCCCATGGCCGGCTTGGCCATGTCGGCCGCGCCCGCATTTGTGGTCATGATCAGGATGACGTTGCGGAAGTCCACATTCTTGCCGTTGTGGTCTGTCAGCTTCCCGTAGTCCATCACCTGCAACAGGATGTTGAACAGGTCGGGATGGGCCTTCTCGATCTCGTCGAGCAGCAGCACCGAATGGGGGTTCTGGTCCACGGCGTCGGTCAACAGGCCGCCCTGGTCGAACCCGACATAGCCAGGCGGCGCACCGATCAGGCGAGAGACCGAATGGCGCTCCATGTATTCCGAAATATCGAAACGGGTAAGCTCGATCCCGAGAGACCGGGCCAGTTGGCGCGCGGCCTCGGTCTTGCCGACGCCGGTCGGGCCCGAGAACAAATAGGCACCGATGGGCTTCTCGGGTTCGCGCAGGCCCGCACGCGCCAGCTTGATGGCACTCGACAGGGCAGTGATCGCCTTGTCCTGGCCGAACACCATGGTCTTGAGGTCGCGTTCGAGATTTTCCAGGGCCGTCTTGTCGTCGCGGCTGACGGATTTCGGGGGGATGCGCGCGATCTTGGCGACCACGGCTTCCACATCCTTCACGCCGACGGTCTTCTTGCGTTTCGACGGCGACAGAAGCGACTGGGCCGCGCCCGTCTCGTCGATCACATCAATGGCGCTGTCCGGCAGCTTGCGGTCGCCGACATAGCGCGCCGACAGCTCGACCGCGGTGCGGATCGCCTGCTCGGTGTACCGGATATCGTGATGCTTCTCGTAATAGGGCTTCAGGCCGCGCAAAATCTTGACCGTGTCCTCGACCGACGGCTCGTACACGTCAATCTTCTGGAACCGGCGCACCAGTGCACGGTCCTTCTCGAAATAGTTGCGGTATTCCTTGTAGGTGGTCGAGCCGATGCAACGCAGCTTGCCGCTGGCGAGCGCCGGCTTCAGCAGGTTGGACGCATCCATGGCGCCGCCCGATGTGGCGCCGGCGCCGATCACGGTGTGGATCTCGTCGATGAACAGAACCGCACCCTCGGTCTCCTCAAGCTCGGTAATCACCGCCTTGAGGCGTTCCTCGAAGTCGCCGCGATAGCGCGTGCCCGCCAGCAGCGCGCCCATATCGAGCGCAAAGATCGTCGCGTCGGCAAGAACCTCGGGCACTTCGCCTTCGACGATGCGCTTGGCGAGGCCCTCGGCGATGGCCGTCTTGCCAACGCCCGGATCGCCCACATAAAGCGGGTTGTTCTTCGTCCGCCGGGCCAGAATCTGGATCGTCCGCTCAACCTCGAGTTCGCGCCCGATCAGCGGATCGATATCGCCGTCCTCGGCCTTCTGGTTGAGGTCGACGCAGTAGGCGCCCAGCGCCTCCTGACCCTTCTTGATGACGGGCTCGCCATCGATATCTTCTTCCTCGGCGCCGCGCACCGCACGGTTGCCTTCCTGGCCCGGCACCTTGGCGATGCCGTGGGAGATGTAGTTGACCGCATCCAGGCGCGTCATCTCCTGCTGCTGCAGGAAGTAGACGGCGTGGCTTTCACGTTCGGAGAAGATCGCGACCAGCACGTTGGCACCCGTGACTTCTTCCCGACCGGACGACTGCACATGGATGGCAGCGCGCTGCAGCACCCGCTGGAACCCGGCCGTCGGCTTCGATTCCTCGGTCCTGCTGGTGATCAGGCTCGACAGTTCCTCATCGATATACTGGGACAGATCCCGGCGCAGATGGTCGATATCGACCCCGCAGGCCCGCAACACGGCCACCGCGTCCTGATCCTCGGTGAGTGACAGAAGCAGATGCTCGAGCGTCGCATACTCGTGGTGCCGCTCGTTTGCGAGCGCCAACGCACGGTGCAGAGATTGTTCCAGGTTCTGGGACAGCATTTGTGAACGGTACCTTTCCCGTCAGGGCTTCGTCACTCGGTTACATCATCAAATAGTCGCGCGTTATTCCTTTTCGAGGGTGCATTGCAGCGGATGCTGGTGCTTGCGCGCAAAATCCATCACCTGCGTGACCTTGGTTTCTGCCACTTCGTAGGTAAACACACCGCAAACGCCGACACCTTTCTGGTGAACGTGCAGCATGATCTTGATCGCTTCTTCGTGCTGTTTCTCGAAAAACCGTTCGAGGACCATCACCACGAATTCCATCGGCGTATAGTCGTCGTTCAGCATCAGGACCTTGTACATGGACGGCTTTTTCGTCTTTGCACGGGTCTTGGTCGCAATCCCGGTGTTGCTGTCATTGCCGCCACCGATCGCATCGTCCGAATCGTCGTCGGACGCACGCGGCGAATGCCCAGCATATTCATGCAACCCGTTGAGACTGCTTAACATCCTACGTCTCGATATCCTTTGAACCTCGGGTTCATTGTAGCCGAGCCCGGTGCGTTCGTGAATTCGTGGTGTGGAAGGCTTCGCCCTTATAATTGGGAGCCTGACGGGCGAAGACAAGGCTCCGAAAAGCAGACGGCCCGACCGCAAATCCCGGGCCGGGCCGTCAAACCGCTACGTAAAGGGAGGAGAGTTACGCGGCGATAGACTTTGAAAAGGTCTCAACAGCCTTGTTGATGCGGTCGTTCAGAGGCTGCGCGGCTTCGTTGGAAACCTTGGTAGACATGTCCTGCAGCTTGCTCGATTCGGCGATGAAATCGTCGAACACGGCCTTTACGAGCTCGGCCTGGAGGTCCAGGAACTCCTGCGGGTTCTTGACCGCGCTGAGCTTCTGGGCCGCTTCGATGTTGGCCTCGGCCGCCTTCTGGGCATAGGCAGAAAATTCCTTGCCGACCACTTCGGCGCCCTTGGCGACGATGTTGCCCGAAACGATCAGCGCCTCGGCGTTTTCACGGTTGAAATCGGTGATCTGGTCCATGTTCTCGAACGCGGACTTCTGGGCCTTGTCCAGCTGCTCACGCGCCTGGTTGTAGAACTGCTCGTAACTCTTGGCGAAAGCAGCGGTGCCGTTCTTTTTCGCGGTAGCCATCTCTGACCTTCCTTTCGATATCATGCGTTGCGTCGCACAAATTCCTATGGGTCGGCAGAACATGATGTCCAACCCCTTGTTATAATACATATGCTGCACTGCGTTATGACGCGAATATGGGGAAGGACCGGCCTAGTGTCAATGATTTTTTGTGCACTGCACTATTTTTATTCGCACTCGCGGTATCAGCGGGTCTCCGCGGGGTTCATGTGTGACAGAACCGCCGCCGTCGGCAGCGGACTCAGCTTTTCCGGTGCGAAATTCGCGGGTCGGTCAGTGTTCGGCGATCCACGCCACGGCACGGCGCGACCATTCTCCACCAGGGTCGGCCCCGTCACCCAGGACGGTGAAATGGGTCTTGCCGGCGATCTCGAGTGACTCGACGTCACCGCCACCATCGGCCAATGCCTGCACCAGGTCCTTCGCCTGGGGAATCAGGAACGTATAATCGTCACTGCCCCAGGTGACCAGGAATGGCGGCGGTGTTTCGGCGATCCGGTGGATCGGGCTCTTCTCACGGCCGTCATCGCCCTCGGCCAGACAGGGCGGCGGCCAATCCTCGAATGCGCCTTCCGAGACGTCATAGACCCCCGATATCGGCAGGCACCCCTTGACCACGTCACGGACCAAACCGTGCCTGGCCTGCCAGTCGCGGGTCAGCGCCAGTTGCGCAGCATAATGACCGCCCGATGAATGCCCGCCGATATAGATGTGCTGAGCGTCACCGCCAAATCGGTCGACGTTGGCCGACAAACAGGCCAGGCCGTTGCAAAGGTCGGAAAACCCGTCGTCGTATAGGTTCGGCGCCAAGCGATGCCCGAGGCTGGCAAACGTGATCCCGGCGGCATGGAAGCCTGGTGCCATGAACGCCATGGCCTCCTTGTGACCGCTCGACCAGCGCCCGCCATGAATGAAGGCAAACACGACACCGGACGGGTCGGGCGCAGGATAGACCGCGATCCGCTGATAGATATCGTCGCCCCAGGCCGTATCGACACCTTCCACATCGCGGCTGCGGTCCCACAGCTCGGCCTGAAATTCCAGGACCGGTTCCGGCCGCGGCACCTGCGGCGGATAGTCCTCACGCCTCAGCAACGCCATTGCAAACACTCCCCCGGTTGTCGGACCCACTAGAAGCGACCGGTGATCCCGTCGCCGCCAGCATTGATCCTGATTTCAAAGGCATTGTCCGCGAATCCCTCGACCCGTTCAACGTCGAAGAAACCGATCCCAGTCTCATCGTGGGCCAGGAACGGTCCGCGGAACGGGAGCGACTTCAGATCGACCTTGTCCTGTTCGAACGCCAAAAGGCGAAACTGTCCATCACGGCAGGCCGCAACGGCCCAGTAGAACTCGTTGCTGCGCAGTCTCTGACCGGCCGATGGCGGCGATGAACTCTCATCATCGGCCAACGCGTTCGATATCTCGCGTGCCTGGGCGTCTATCAGCAGCGTCTCGGAACGCTGAAGTTCCCATGGCCCGAGCGGATTGTCGGCACTCTCCGTGAAGGTTGTACAGGCGGCAACTCCGAACAGCACGGCAGCCGGGGTGATGAGGCGTCTGGCGATCCCTATTCGCATGTGGTCCATCTTGGTTAGTGATCAGTTAATTGCATCATGGTATTTACATGAATACAAACAGTTCACTAGAATCACATTGATTCAATTGAAAGAATCGTCCGGGGGTTTGTGTCGATGGGCATTGTATCGGGTTTTGGCCGGGTTTGGCGGGCGGCGACGTGTGGCGTCGCGTCCGCGTCCAGACGGCCTGTTCGGATGCTTGCCATGGCTGTATTCGCGCTTTCCGCGATCGTCATGTCGACACACGCACAAGCCGGTTACGCGTCCTTCGTCATGGATGCGAATACCGGTCAGGTCTATTACGCGCGCAATGCGGATACCCGCAATTTCCCCGCCTCCCTGACGAAGATCATGACGCTGTTCATGGTGTTCGAGGCGCTCGACACCGGAAAACTCGCGCTCGATCAGAAACTGCCCGTGTCCCGCCGCGCAGCCGGTCAGACCCCATCCAAGCTGGGACTGAAGGTCGGCGAGACGATCACCGTTGAAAAGGCGATCCGGGCGCTGTCGGTCAAATCGGCGAACGACGTGGCGACAATTGTGGCGGAAGCGATCGGTGGTACCGAAATCAAGTTTGCCCAGATGATGACGCGGCGCGCCCGCGAACTGGGCATGCGCCGGACCACGTTCAAGAATGCTTCCGGTTTGCCGAACCGTCGCCAGCTCAGCACCGCACGCGACATGGCCATTCTCGGCAAGGCGATGCTCAATCGTTTCCCGACGCGGTACGCGTATTTCTCCGACTTGACCTTCAATTATGCGGACAGGACCTACAGCAACCATAACAATCTGCTGAAAACCTACGAGGGCATGGACGGCATCAAGACCGGTTACATCCGTGCATCCGGATTCAATCTCGTCGCGTCGGCCGAACGCAATGGCGTTCGCCTGATCGGGGTCGTGTTCGGCGGGAAAACGGGCAAGTCACGCGACACCCACATGGCTTCGCTGCTGAACCGGGCCTGGGCTCGGGCGCAACAGAACTCGACCCTCGCCGCACTGCCCCGTCCCAAACCAATCGTGCCGGGGATTGCACCGGGGTCCTCACGAACACCTGCACGCCTTGCCCTGGCACAGCTGGCCAACTCGCTCGACTGGGGCGTCCAGGTCGGGGCCTTCAAGGGTTTCAACCGAGCGCGGGTTGCGGCCGGACAGGCCGCCCAGCAGCTGCGCAGCCTGCCGGTCACAGCCTCGATCGAGGTGCTGCCGCTGGTCGACGGCAAGGACACGCTCTATCGCGCCCGCATCGTCGGCATGGAACAGGACAATGCCCGCGATATATGCCGCCAGCTGAGACGGACCGCGCTTCCCTGCGCCACGGTAACCCCGAGCGGTGACATTCAAATCGCCGACGCCGCGCGCCGATAGCCGACGGTGCGCATACCGCGGCAATGGATATCCTACACCTGGAAGATTTCTCGCCGGGCCAGAGCTTCGAGCTCGGCTCTCACGTCTTCTCGAAGGATGAAATCGTCGCCTTCGCGACGCAGTACGATCCGCAAGCCTTCCACCTGACCGATGACGCTGCCGGGCCCTATGGAGGGCTTATCGCGAGTGGCTGGCACACCGGCTCTGTCTATATGCGCCTTCTGGTCGACGGGCTTTTGGCGCGATGTGCCTCCCTTGGCTCACCCGGGATCGACAAGATGCGCTGGCTCGCCCCCGTGCGCCCGGGCGACACGCTGACGGCAAAGCTCATCGTCGAAGAGGTGCGGCCATCGAAAAGCCGGCCGGACCGGGGCATTGTCTTCGCGCGCGCCGAGGTGACGAACCAGGACGGCGATATGGTGTTCGGGTTGCACGCGCCCTTCATGATCCGGCGCCGGGAAAACGGCTAGTCCCTACTCCGCCACATCCGACTGTCCGATCGCGGCGTTGACCCGCGGCATGACCTCCTCGGCCATCAGCTGCATCGAGCGGCGCGCCAGTTTTTCATCGGCCCAGTCGATCCCGGCATAGACCAACTCGCCGAAATCCCCCGTGACTTCGCGGAACGCCAAAATCTGATCCACGACATCGTTTACGGTGCCACAGATGACGAAATCGTCGAGAACCCGCTCCAGGGTCACCGCCTCGTCAGGCTCATCGCGATCGTGTTTGAATACGGCGTGGCGGTTCGACCTCTTCAGTTTGGTGAAAATCTGGCTGTAGTAGAAACGGTAGGGGCTGGAGGCATCCTCGCGCCCATACCGTTTCGCCGTCGCATCGTCGTCCGACACGAAGACCGCGCGCGCGACCCGCCAGTCGGCCGGATCGGCCTCGAGGCCAACCTCTTCCTTGCCCTGCCGATAGTTCTCCCAATGGCTGGTCACCCATTTCCCCAGCAGGAAGTGCGCCGACAGGGGATGAAAGTCACGGCGCCCCATCGCGATCACCCCCTTCGAGAACGGCGCGACCACGGTGCCAACGATCTCAGGCCTGGGTTGCTGATAGGGCTTCGGCATGATGCCGACACCAATTTCCTCGAACAGGGTCTCCCTGGTCGTCACCTTGAACCGGTTGTCCGGCAGATCGATATCGTAGGGCGGGTCACGCTCCCATATTTCAAGGATCACGTCGATCGCTTCGGCGAACAGTTGGTTACGGTCCTCACCCATGATCCCGAGCGCCTCGGCATCGGAACGCAAGGCCCCGGGGCTGACACCGAGGATGAAACGCCCCCGCGCTAAATGGTCAAGCATCGCGGCATGGGTCGCGACCAGCACGGGATGCGTGTGGGACAAGTTGGTGGTGCCGGTTGCCAGCTTGATCTGCTTTGTCGAGTGGATCAGCGTCGCCTGAAAGATCATCGAATTGGTGATGCTCTCGGCCTTGTCCGTGAGATGCTCACCGATGAAAGCATCGTGGAAACCGAGCTCGTCACACAGGATGACCGTCTGACGGTCCTCTTCCAGTGTCTCGGTATAGTTGCGGTGCAGCGGGTGCACCGGCATCGCGAAATATCCAAGTTTCATTGCGTGATTCACGGGTTGTGAAAGACCCGACAAGCGTAGGGGCTCCGCCAACCCGCAGCGAACCTATTCTCGGCCTGTGTCTTGATGCATGAGAAACACCGGTCAGTCCGGTGACAGGCAGAATTGCCCGATAATCAAAGCCCTTCGGGTGCCTCGATACCGCTTTGGGTCAGTTGCTCGGATAAATCTTGTTTCAGCCGGGCAAGGCCGGATTCGTAATGACTCTCGCATCGCGCAACCAGCACGTCCTGGGTGTTGGAGGCCCGTAACAGCCACCAGCCATCCGCGGTGTTCACGCGCACGCCGTCGATTCCCGAGACATCGGCGCTCGCATCCGATAGGCGCGCCTCGACCTCGGTAATGACCTGTAACTTGCGGTCCTCGGAACACGAGAAGCGCAACTCCGGCGTATTGCAAACGGCCGGCAACCGATCGCGCATCTGCGCCAGGGTCATGCCCTGCCGCTCCAACAGGGAAAGCAGACGGACGGCCGCGTACAATCCATCGTCAAACCCGAAATAGCGGTCGCCGAAGAAGATGTGCCCGCTCATCTCACCCGCCAGCGGCGAGCCGGTCTCCGCCATCTTCGCCTTGATCAGGGAGTGGCCCGTCTTCCACATGGTAGGCACCCCGCCCATGCGTGCGATTTCATCGAACAGGATTTGGCTCGACTTCACGTCGGCAATGATCGTCGCACCGGGATCGTCCTGCAGCACATCTTGCGCGAACAAAACCATCAACTGGTCGGCCCAGAGGATTCGGCCCTGCCCGTCAACCACACCCACCCGGTCGCCGTCGCCGTCAAAGGCGATGCCGAGCTCGCATTCGTTCTCGCGCACATGGTTCTGCAGATCGACCAGATTTTCCGCCACGGTCGGGTCCGGGTGATGGCCGGGAAAGGTTCCGTCCACGATCCCGTTCACGACATAGTGGTGGCCGGGCATGCGCGCGCACAGCATCTTCAGGACTTCCCCGGCCGCGCCGTTGCCCGGGTCCCAGGCCACGCGCGCCATGCGCAGCGGCTGGTGCTCTTGTGCCAGCACGGCCACGTAATCCTCGCGCACGTCGATATCCTCGACGCTGCCGGTCCCGTCAGCGTATTGCGCGGCTTCGGTGATCTTGCCCAGTTTCTGGATGTCCTCGCCGAAGAACGGTTTGCCCGCCAGGGTAATCTTGAAGCCGTTATAGTCCGACGGGTTGTGGCTACCCGTGACCATGATGCCAGACCCGGTATCCAAATGACGGATCGCGAAGGACAACATCGGGGTCGGCCCCATATTGATGCGCTTTACGTTGAGGCCGCAGGCCATCAACCCTTCGAGGACAGCCTCGGCCAGGTCTGGCGACGTCAGGCGACCGTCAAAACCGAGCGCTACCTGATCCCCGCCTCCATTGACGACGCAGGTCCCGAAGCCGCGGCCCACCGCATAGGCGTCATCCCTGGTCAGGGTATCATCCACCACGCCACGAATGTCGTACTCGCGCAGGATCGTGGGATCGAAACTATGAGGTTTTGTCATGCGGATCCCTGGCCTGCCACCGGGACCGTGCCGCGGCCCACGGACACATACTCGAATCCGGCTTCCTGCATTTCGTCGGGCCGGTAGATATTTCGCAGATCGACCATCACGGGTTGGGTCATGGAGGTTTTCAGGCGGGACAGATCGAGGGCGCGGAACTCGTTCCACTCGGTCAGGATTGCCACCACGTCTGCGCCTTGCGCCGCGTCATAGGCATCCTCGCACCAGACCGGCCCTTCGATCAGCTTCTTCGCCTCTTCCATTCCCACGGGATCGAACGCGCGCACCGTTGCGCCGGCCTCGACCAAACGGGGCACAATCACCAGGCTCGGCGAATCCCGCATATCGTCGGTATTCGGCTTGAATGTCAGGCCGAGGACCGCAACCGTCTTGCCCTGCACGTCTCCACCGCACGCATCGATGATCTTGCGGGCCATCGCCTCCTTACGGTTCGCGTTGATCTCGATCACCTGCTCGACGATGGAAATTGGTGCACCGGCGTCCTGGGCCGAACGCACTAGGGCCTCGGTATCCTTCGGGAAACAAGATCCGCCATAGCCGGGGCCGGCGTGCAGAAACTTGCTGCCGATCCGGCCATCCAGACCAATACCCTTGGCCACGTCCTGAACATCGGCGCCGACCTTTTCGCATAGGTCGGCAAACTCGTTGATGAACGTGATCTTGGTCGCCAGGAACGTATTGGCCGCGTACTTGATCAGTTCGGCCGTCTCAAGGCTTGTATGGATGATCGGCGTGTCCCGCAAAAACAGCGGCCGGTACAGCACGCTGACCGCTTCGCGGGCGCGTTCCGAGTCCGCGCCGATCACGACTCGGTCCGGCCGCATGAAATCTTCGATCGCAGATCCTTCACGCAGGAACTCGGGGTTCGACGCGATGTCAATTTCCGCGTCCGGCCGCACCGCCTGGATCCGGCGCATCACCGCACGGCCCGTTCCCACAGGTACCGTCGATTTGGTCACCACCACCGTGTAGCCATCGGCATAGCGCGTGATGTCCTCGGCGGCCTGGAACACATAGCTCAAATCGGCATGGCCGCCGCCACGGCGGGACGGTGTGCCAACCGCGATGAACACCGCCACGGCACCGGAGACAGCCGATTCTAGGTCTGTCGTGAAACTCAGCCGGCCGCCTTCGACGTTGCGCGCCACCAGGTCGTCGAGACGCGGTTCGTAGATGGGCATTTCGCCCGCTTCCAGCATGTTGATCTTACCGGCGTTGTTATCGACGCAAACAACGTCCCAGCCGAACTCGGAAAAGCACGCGCCGGAGACAAGCCCCACATAGCCGGTTCCGACCATCGCGATCTTCATGGCGAAACGTCTCCGATCCGCTCCAGCATGTCCCGGGCGCCCGGGCCAAGATCGTCGCGCGCCAATGCAAACTCCACATTGGCTTCCAGGAACCCGAGCTTGTCACCGCAATCGAACCGGCGGCCATCAAAGGCAAACCCGTGGAACGGCTGATGTCCGATCAGCCGTGCCATGGCGTCGGTGAGCTGGATTTCACCGCCCGCACCTGTCTCCCGGCGCTCAAGCTCTGCAAATACTTCGGGCATCAGAATGTAGCGGCCAATGACCGCCAGGTTCGAAGGCGCGGTTCCCTGGGCGGGCTTCTCAACCAGTCCCTCCACGGGCTGCACCCGTCCGTCGGCGCCACCGCAATCGATAATGCCGTATCGCGACGTGTGTTCGTCCGGCACTTCCATCGCGGCAATGACGTTTCCGCCCGTTTCCGCGTGTACGTCGGCCATCTGCCGCAAACAGGGCACATCGGCCTGGATCAAGTCGTCGGCCAGCAACACCGCGAAGGGTTCGTCACCGACCAGATGACGGGCGCACCAGACGGCATGGCCGAGGCCCAGCGGCTCCTGCTGGCGCACATACGCGATGTTGCCGGGCTCCAGGACGGATTCACGCAGATCGAACAGTTCCGAAGACTTGCCGCACTCCTCAAGCGAGGCTTCCAACTCGATACTACGGTCGAAATGGTCCTCGATGGCGCTCTTGCCGCGGCCCGTCACGAATATGAACTGCTCGATACCGGCCGCCCGCGCCTCGTCGACGGCATACTGGATGAGCGGCCGGTCCACGACCGGCAGCATCTCCTTGGGCATTGCCTTGGTGGCGGGCAGGAACCGTGTGCCCATGCCACCGACAGGGAAAATCGCCTTGCGTACGCGACTGGTCATCGGATGTGTTCGGAAGTCCGTTTTCGGTGTGCCGATCGGCAAGTGCCGACTTTTGCCATAGCGGGCGGATACCGCGCAAGCGTACGTGATTACCGCTTCAGGAGCACATCCTTCGCCTGGTTCACTTTCGCAGCCATCCAGTCGGAGCCACCCTGGTCGGGATGGGCGCGCTTCATTTCCGTGCGATAGGCAGCCTCGATCTCTTCGTCGCTCGCGTTCGTGGACACGCCAAGGATTTCTCGGGCTTCGTCGGCGCTCATCCCGGACTGGGTCCAGGGGCTTTGACCGCCGCTGCTTTCGCTCCCCGCCTGCCCGGCCCCGGTCACATCTCGCCAATCGGGGTGGTTTCGGTCGAGATAGCTCTCAAGCACCGCCCGGGAGCGATCCTCCTCGCCCGCGCAAACGCGCCATAGCTCGATCAGCTCACCCAGCTTGAGTGCCGACAGCATCTTGCCCGCATGGGGGCCTTCCTGCACCTCGCCGTCCATGTCGCCGGAATCATGGTCTAGGGTCATCCGCAGAAACCGGGTCTCGACCTGGCTCGTCTGACCCGCACGGGGGCCCTGGGCATTCTTTCGCATTGTGTTCAGGGCACGCAGGCGGAAGAACCACGGCAAGGCTGGAAACAGGAGCGCCCAGATCATGTTCCAGCGGCCCGACAGGGCAATCGCGATCAGTCCGACAACCAGAATGATCGCACCCGTCCAACGCAGCGCGCGCAGAATATCTGCCGGTTGCGCGCTGACGAACCAGCGCCCGACGAGATAAAGACCCGTGAGGACGAAGATCGCGAAAATCAGCCAGGGCAACATGGCACCATCCTAGCGTTGGCCGCGCATCTGGTCAGCAATCTGCAATACCCGGCCACCCTTCTGCGCGCCCATATCCTCCAGCGCCCTGCGCCCACCGGCCGAGAACACCGCCACGGCCGCCAGAAGATCGCGCAACTGCCGGGCGCTGCCCGTATCGAAACTGCAATAGGCACCGCCGGACAGTTTGGCGATCTGCTCGAAGGCGCGGCGCGATATCGGCTCGCCGCCCTCGTGAAAAATGAACACCGGCGTGCCTTCCAGGCCGAGCTTCCCGGCGAGATGTCCGAGCTCGTCGATGTCTTCCTCAACCACATCACCGACAAACACCAGCGCATCGACCTTTGACCGTCCCGTTTCCTTGAGCGCGTGGCGAAGCAGTTTGCGAATCTGGGTGCGCCCGGCCAGGCAACGCACCTTAACCATGCGGCGCACCAGTTCGTCGGCAGAATCCAGCCAACTCGTGACCTTCATCTCGCCGAAGCCCCGATAGAATGCGAGCTGGACTTCCAGGCCGCCGATATCGTCGGTCGATACGAACATTTCCGACTGAATCTGGCAGGCCATGTCCCAGGTCGGCTCGCGACTGGCCGTCGCATCGATGGCAAAGAGCAAGCGCCCGCGCCGGCCTGCAGGACGCGTCTGGGGTGTCGCGGCCACCTTTTGCAGGAAGGCGTCGATTTCCGTCCGCGACGAGCGGCCGGCCGGGACGTTGGTATTGTCCTCGTCGCCTGACATCAAACCTGCATCTCCTGTCGCGCCGTCGCAAGTTCGTCCGCCGCCTCGGGAACCCCGATCGTCTGCAGGAGGTTCCGGACTTCCTGCAGTGCGGCAAGGTGGGACATGGTCAATGTGACATCGGCCCCCTCCTCGCGAATATCAAGGAGTGTCAGGCCCTTCAGAAACAGTTCCCGGAAGATCACCCGTTCGCTGAACCCGTGCGCGAGCCGAAACCCCAGCCGCCCGGCCAGTACTTCAAGCGCCACATCCATGTTGCGCTTGTTACGCGAATCCAGCGCCGCGAGGCGGTTGCGCATGACGATCCAATCGATCGACCCGCCGTCGCGCAGGGCCCGGGCCTTCTTCTGTTCCCAGACCATTTCCGCATAGGTGCTGAGTGACAGCACTTCGTTGGTTTCCGGATCGATACGGCCAAGCAGATCGAGGTCGAGGAAGCTGTCATTGATCGGGGTGATCAGGATATCGGCATGGGAATGCCCAGCGCGCGAAAGCGGATTGTCGCTGCCCGGCGTGTCGATCACAACGACATCGCAGGTCGCGGACAATTCCGTGAGCACAGTTTCCAGCCGTCCCTGCTCTTCTTGCTCTGCCGCAAAGCGGTCGCGCAGTTCGCTTCGGCCGACGGCGCGATATGTCGGGTGTGGCAAGTGGATGCCCATCTTGGCCGCATAGATCCGCCGATTGTCGAAGTAGCGGGACAGGCTGCCCTGGCGCGCGTCGAGATCGATGGCACCGACCGTGTACCCCTCCCGAAGAAGCCCGACGATGAGATGCATCGCCGAGGTTGATTTCCCGGTCCCGCCCTTCTCGTTGCCGAGCACGACCACCGTCGCACGGGGTTGGCGGTCATCGCCGCTTTTTGGCGCTGATGTGAAAGCGGAGTTCATGCTCACGCGGGACGCATCCAGACCGCCGTGTCATGGAACACGGCACCGCCGTTCGGGCGGCCCGGATCGGCACTGACCAAAAGGTTGATGCCGATCCTCTCGACAAAGGCCCGGTTGGGCCAGACACTCTCAACCACGACCGTGCCATGCCGCAGCCCGTCCGTCGGGCGCACATGCACCACGACGGAGCCCAGATCGTTTCCGATCCGCACCGGATCGCCGGCAGACAGGCCGAGCTCGGCGCACACGTCGGGATGAATCTGTGCCTCGGGCCGGCCCTCGCGAAGGCGGCTGCTCGCGGTTTCGGTGAAGCTCGTGTTCAGATAGTTCCGCGACGGGGCAGTCACCAGACGGAACGGGTGATCGCTGTCGGGTTCATCGATGACCGTGTCGTGATCGGGCAATTTCGGCATGCCCTGATGATTGCCGCCGATCTTCGACCAGTCGGGCGAAAACTGGAACTTGCCGTCCGCGCACCCGAAACCGTCAAGGAAGTGAGACTTCTCAAAGGACAGTGCGCGATCATCCCAGTGTCCGCCCCAGATCGTCTCCGCATCCGCATACCCCGACAGCTTCAACGTCTCATCCATCAAGGTCCAGGCATCCATCTCGAAGCCGGGATGCTTGGCGCCCAGTCGCGCGGCGAGAGCACAGATGACCGCATGGTTCGAACGCGCCTGGCCGACCGGCTCGATGACGGCACGGGTAACCTGCAGGTGGGTGTGACCACCGGCAACGTAGAAATCATCATGCTCCAGGAACGTCGTCGCCGGCAGAACGATGTCTGCCATCTCGGCCGTCTCGGTGAGAAACTGTTCGTGCACAGACACGAACAGGTCTTCGCGTTGGAAGCCTTCGCGGACCTTGCCGAGCTCGGGCGCGACGTTCATCGGATTAGTGTTCTGGATGAACAGCGCCGTCACCGGTGGCCCGTCACCCAGGTCCTGTGGGTCATCAGTCAGGATCGGCCCGATACGCGATTGGTCCAGAATCCGGGTCCTGGGGTCACACAGATCGAGCCCCTCGATCAGTGTCTTGTCGATCCCGTACAGGCCGCCATGGGCATAGAGCGCCCCGCCGCCCGGATATTGCCAGGCCCCGGTGACCGCCGGCAGGCAGCTCGCCGAGAACATCTGCACCGCGCCGTTTCGCGACCGTGAGAAGCCGAACCCAAGGCGCAGGTAGCTGCGCTGGGTCTGCCCGTAGAGACGGGCGAAAGCTTCGATTTCCTCGACCGGGATCGATGTGATCTCCGATGCCCAGGCCGGCGTACGTGATTGCAGATGGCTTTCCAGCGCTGCATGACCTGCGGTGTAACTCTCCAGATACTCGCGATCGGCGTAACCGTCGCGGAACAGGACATGCATCACCGCGCAGGCGAGCGCTCCGTCGGTACCGGGATCGGGCATCAGGTGGATATCCGCCTGTTTCGCGGTTTCGGTCGCATAGGGGTCGACCACGACGATCTTTGCACCGCGACCTTTGCGTGCCCGGGTTGCATGGGTCATCACGTTGACCTGGGTGCTGGCCGGATTGCAGCCCCAGATAACGATCAGGTCGGATTCGGCCATTTCCCGAGCATCCACACCCCATTTCGAGCCCACACCGGCGAACCAGCCGGCATCCGACAGCGCGTTGCAGATTGTCGAGTGCTGGCGCGAATAGCCCATTGCATGACGCAATCGCTCGATGCCGTCGCGCTGCACCAGTCCCATGGTGCCGGCATAGAAATACGGCCAGACGGTCTCGGGACCGTGTTTGTCCGCCGCGCGGATCAGGTTTTCGGCGACCATATCCAGGGCCTCGTCCCAGGTGATCTCCTCGAACGCGTCGCGCCCGATGCCCTTGTCGCCGACCCGGCGCAGCGGGACCGTCAATCGCTCCGGGTGGTGCACCCGCTCGGCATACCGCGCAACCTTGGCGCAGATGACGCCCGACGTGTACGGATTGGCGCTCGCACCGCGCACCCGGCCGATGGTTTGCGGGTCCAGGCGATCGACCTCCAGCGCGCAGGTGCTGGGGCAATCATGCGGGCACGCAGAATGGAAAACCTGGACACCGGTCCCGGCCCCTGGGGTCGATTTCGTGCGGGTCTGGTCGAGCGGCATCGCAAGCGTCTCCAGAGCGGCACTATATCCGAGACGCCCGGAATCGTCGAATTACCGGCGGCTTTAGACGGTTCAAAACACGATATCTCCATCCGGCCGGAACGTCAGGTGCGCAAATGCGAACGTAACGTCACAAGGCACGTCACTGAGCGCGCCGTCGGGCTGCCGCATCTGGACCACGACATTGCCCATGTAGCGTCCGGCGGGGATCCGGGCTTCGTCACGAATGGAGTTCTGGCCCGGATGCCAAGTCAGGACCAGGGCGCCTGCCTGCTTTGCAGCTAGGACACGCCCCATCGCTGTCACCGCAGGCTGGTGATCGAGTATCTAGAGGAACGCTGGGGAACATCCCTTGACGTGACCCATCTGCAGCGGCGCGATCTGGCCGCCCCGGCGGCCAGATGCTAGTTTGCGACGTCTGCCAGACCCGCATCGGAGTTCAGCCATGTCCGTTCAGGACGAGAGCGTGCAAGCATCGGCGAAGATCGATCCGAACGAAATTTCGGTCATCGATATCGGCCCGGTTCTGGCCGGCGCGCCACGCGCGGTCGAACAGGCCGCATCGCAATTCCACGCCGCCTGCACGGGCATGGGCTTTCTGTTCCTGGTCAATCACGGGATCGATCCCGAGATCGTCGCCCGCACCTTCGAGGTCTCGCGCCGGTTCTTCGCCCTGCCACCCGAGGAGAAGCTCAAGGTCCGGATGAACCGGCACCAGTGCGGTTACATGCCGCCCAACGTTTCGGTTCACCGCGACACTTTTGAAGCACGCGAAACGGCCAAAACACCCCAGGCCAGCGAAGCCTTCAAATTCACCTTCGACCTAACGCCGGACGATCCCGACTATGGCAAGGGTCGGCGCTTCCGGGGACACAACAAATGGCCGGACGAGACGACCGTTCCGGGCCTGCGCACGGCCTTCATCGATTTCCACGTCACATTCGAGGCCTTCGCCCGGAAATTGCTGGCGCCATTGTCGGTCTCGCTGGACCTGCCGCCCGCTCATTTCGATCCACATTTCGAGCGTTCGAGCTCCATGACGCGGATCGCCTGCTATCCCCGTGTGGCCGAGGAGACCGAGGTGATCTCTCTTCCCGGCCATCTGGATCTGTCCTTCCTGTCATTGATACCGCCGGCAACGAAGCCCGGACTGGAAATCCTGACGCCATCGGGCGAATGGATCGAACAACCCGTCGTGCCCGAGGGACTGCTGTTCAACACCGGCATCACTCTTCGCAACTGGTCGAACCATGTCTACAAGGCGACACCCCATCGGGTTCGCAAGGACACCGAAGGCGACCGGCACTCGAACATCTTCTTCCTGTACCCGAACGTCGATGCACGCATGGAGTGCCTGCCGACCTGCGTTGGCCCGGACAATCCTGCGCAGTACGCGCCGATCACATTTGGTGAGTTTCACGCCGACTATGCGGCGCGCAATTTCAGCTATGCCGAGGACTGGGACTGAGGCTCCATTCGGACGTCAGCACAAACGGTGCTTCTGATCCATGCGCAATGCGTCCAGGTCCTTCTCCCAGTCTTCATCGCCAGGCTCCTGGTGAATGCCGAGGGTCGCCTTGTGATAATCGAAATTGTCTTCGCCTTCGACCGGCTTCGCATCCCAGCTATCCTTTGTAACGAGCGCAGACCATGTCCCCAGCACCACACATACGACGATGGCGGCGAGAATGACGATCAGCTCGATACTCATGGCGCGCTCCTGAAAACTGCGATCCAGATAGTTTCGTTATCCGCAAAGTGGCACAAATGACTCGAGATTGGGAATTCAACTGATAGCGAGCGTTGGCGTCTTGGTGTGGGAGACGTAGTATCCGGCGCGAACCCGAACGGAGTCGTGATTATGCCGGAAGGCCCCATCCGGAGTGCCGAAGATGCCGCCGCGCGCGTGCGTGATTCCAGGCACGACTTCGTCAAGGTCGCCCTCACCGATATGGACGGCCTGCTGCGCGGAAAGTTCATGCACCGCGACAAGTTTCTCAACGCCATCGAAACCGGTTTCGGGTTCTGTGATGTGGTGCTCGGCTGGGACATCAACGACCAGCTCTATGACAATATTTCCCTCACCGGCTGGCACACCGGATTTCCCGATGCACAGGTGCGGATCATCCCCGAAACCGGGCGTCAGATCCCGTTCGAAGACGATTGCTGGCTGTTTCTCGCAGCGTTCGAGGATAAGTCATCCCAGGTATGTCCACGCGGTGTGTTGACCAAGGTGCTCGAGCGGGCCTCGGAGATGGGTTTTGAAACCCTTGGTGGCTTTGAGTTTGAGTTCTTTGTGTTCGAAGAAACAACCGAGACCGCCCGCGCCAAGAACTACCAAAACATGACCCCGTTAGCCCCGGGAAATACCGGGTATTCCCTTCTACGCCAAACCACCTTAAGTGCCTTGTATACTGACATTTTTCAGTCTTTGGCTCGTATGCAGGTAGGGCTGGAGGGCATACACGAGGAAATGGGGCCGGGGGTCATCGAAGCGTCCATTCAGGCGGCTGACGGACTGGCTGCGGCGGAAAAGGCCAGCCTCTTCAAGACCTACACCAAAGCCATCGTCCAGAACCGGGATTTGCTGGCCACGTTTATGGCGAAATGGAGCGCCAAGGAGGCGGGGCAGTCGGGTCACTTCCACCTCTCCCTGACCCGTGACGGCGGCACGGCGAACGCGTTCCACGACCCGGCCGGCGAACACCGGATCAGCGCCACCATGCGCCACTTCATCGCCGGCCAACAGTCGCTCATGCCAGAGCTGACGGCGATAGTCGCCCCGACCGTGAATTCGTACCGCCGGCTGGTGCCCGGCCTGTGGGCCCCGACAGACGCAACTTGGGGTATCGACAACCGGACGTGTGCCATCCGGGTGCTCCCTGGCAGTCCGAAATCCCACCGGCTCGAGTACCGGGTCCCAGGCGCGGATGCGAACCCCTACCTGGTCGCCGCCGCCGCCATCGCATCGGGCCTGTACGGGGTCGAAAACAACCTGGAGCCGACAGACGCCGTTTCGGGCAATGCCTATGCCCTGACACATCCCGAGAATCTCGCCCTGCCGCGCAATCTGCCCGATGCCGCCAGCCGGTTTGCGGGTTCGGCGGCGGCGCGCGACTGGTTCGGAGATGCGTTTGTCGATCATTTCGCCGCGACGCGCGACTGGGAGGCACGCCAGCTTCCGATGGAGGCCGAGATCAGTACGGCCGAGCTGGATCGCTATTTCGAGCTGATATGATACTCGGCCCCTAGACCGGTCGAGATCGAACAGAACCAATACCGGTATCGCGGATACCCTGGAGGCTCATATGAACACCACCGCCGACAATCTCCGGGGCGCCTGGAGCTTCCCGACGACGGTCTGGTTCGGTGCCGGCAAAATTTCGATGCTGGCACGGGCCTGCAAGGCCCTTGGCATTGCCAGGCCGATGTTGGTTACCGACCCCGGTCTCGCCGGTCTCGACATGGTCACGCAGACGATCGATGCAGCAGGCACTGAAGAGGTCCCCGTCACGCTTTTCTCGGACATCAAACCCAACCCGGTCTATTCGAACATCACGGCGGGTGTGTCGGCCCTGCGCACAGCCGGTTGCGACGGGATCATCGCATTCGGTGGGGGGTCATCGCTGGATGCCGGCAAGGCAATTGCGCTGAAAGCGGCCCAACCGGACGACGGCATCGATTTCTGGAACTTCGAGGAAGGGCGGCGCGACTGGCAACAGGCGGTAAGCCCTCTCCCCATCCTCGCCATCCCCACCACGGCCGGAACCGGATCGGAAACCGGCCGCTCGTCGGTCGTCCTGGACGAGGCGACAGACCGGAAGGTCATCATCACACATCCCGGCATGATGCCGGGTATCGTCATCGCCGACCCGGAACTGACCCTGAACCTGCCGGCGCACATCACCGCCGCCACCGGCATGGATGCGCTGGCCCACTGTCTGGAAGCCTATTGCTCACCGTTCCACAACCCGTTGTGCGACGGCGTCGCGGTGGAAGGCATGCGTCTGGTGCGCGAGAACCTGACGGTTGCGGTGAAGGATGGCGGCAATCTGGCGGCCCGGGCCAACATGCTGGCCGCCGCTGCAATGGGATCCACGGCATTCCAGAAGGGCCTCGGTGCCATTCACGCCATGAGCCACCCGATTGGCGCCCTGTACGACACGCATCACGGCCTCACCAATGCAGTCGTAATGCCCTATGTCCTGACCCGGAACCGGGATGCGATCTCGGAAAAGCTGGCCCGGATCTCGGCCTATATCGGCCTGACGGAGGATGCAGCCGACACCACAGCGGGGTTCAAGGCCTTCGTGGCGTGGACGCTGGACCTTCGTCAGCAGTTCGACATGCCGCACACGCTGGCGGCACTGGGCGTCCCGGACGACCGCTTCGACGAACTCGCGGACATGGCGGCCGCCGACCCGACCGCGCTGGCCAATCCGGTCGCGCTGACCACCGATGATTTCCGCGGTTTGTTCGAGGCGGCCCACGCCGGGACCCTCGGATAGGCTTCAGCCCTTTTTGTAGGGATTTGCGAGTTTCTCCACCATGTCGTGCAGAACCTCGCGGAATTGCTTTTCGGACACATCCATCAGCACGGCATCTTCGAGTGCCTCCTGACAGATATCCTCGATCTCGATCAGGTTCTCGCGGAGTACAAGAATCGATTCTTCGCAGCTAATCGGATCGCCATCCGGCTGCAGCCATTTCTGCGGTTCTGCCTTGGCGGGTTGTTTGGTGTCCGGCATCTGCTCCACTTTCGCACCCGCGCAAACGGGCATCGAATCGATCGCTGTTGGATTGAAATATTATTGTACGCATCCGTTACAAGGCATCATGTTTTAGCGCTCGGCGGCTAGTGAGCCGACCGTTTCTTTCGGAATCCAAACAAGTCACTGATATTTTTGGTACTTAATGGCCGAACCGCAAGGTTAACGGCCATGATTCATGCTCCATGCGGGCTTGGCACGGCATCCGGAATACGCCATGACCGCATACTCGGCCCCTGCCTTCGACGAGAGCGAAAACATCGTTTTCGGCCACGACCCTGAAATCGGGCTCCGTGCAATCATTGCCATTCTCAACGCCAATCTCGGTACCGCCGTCGGCGGATGCCACATGTGGCCGTACCCGAACAAGGCGGCAGCGATCGAAGACGCGCTGAGCGAAGTCTTTCAGAGACCGGACACCGAGGGAACCGACAAGAATGTCGTGCCCGATCACATTGCCGAGTAACCCCTGCACGCCGCTTGAGCAAAACGGCTGGTCGGATCAAAAAAATTGGAAATCCGGTGAAAATTGATCTGAAGCAATGCTGGCAAACTTGCAACTAAGAATTACTTGCAACATGGTTTCAGACGCAGTAGGTTGAGCCTACATGTTAATGGTTCTCATTCGCAGATAAGTCCTTAGGAAGTTCGCTATGTTAAACCGATCCTGTTTTCTTGCCGCGGCCGGCCTGGCAGCCCTCACCCTTGGGGCCACTGCCATTGCCAACGAGCAGGCCGCGGTGAACCCCGGAGAGGTCAATGTCTATTCCTATCGCCAGCCGTTCCTGATCCAGCCGATGTTCGATGCCTTCACTCGCGAGACCGGCGTGAAGGTGAACGTCGTATTCGCCAAGAAGGGATTGGTGGAACGCCTGAAACAGGAAGGCCGCAACAGCCCGGCAGACCTGATCTTTACCGTCGATATCGGGCGGTTAAATGACGCCTATGAAAGCGGCGTCACTGATGCCGTCGAGACGGATCATCTGACCAGCGCCATTCCGGCGGCATTCCGCCAGACCGATGGGCACTGGTACGGCCTCACAAAGCGCGCGCGCATCGTATACGCCTCGAAAGATCGGGTGGCACCGGAAGATGCACCAAAGGCCTATGAAGAGCTGGCCGATCCGAAATGGGCCGGGCGAATTTGCACCCGCGCGGGCAACCACGTGTATCAGATCGCCCTGACCGCAGCCATGATCGCCCATTATGGCGAGGCCAAGGCCGAAGAATGGCTGCGCGGCATCAAATCCAATCTCGCGCGCAAACCCCAAGGCAATGACCGGGCCCAGGTGAAGGCGATCAACGAGGGCGAGTGCGACATCTCCCTGGGCAACAATTACTACTTCGGCAAGATGCTACAGAACGAGGAGCAGTTTGCCTGGGCCCAGTCCGTCTACCCCGTGTTTCCCTCCATCGGAGGGAAGGGCACCCATGTCAATATATCTGGCATGGCGCTGACCAAGGCGTCCCCCAACCGGGACAATGGGATAAGACTGATGGAGTTCCTGACGGGCGATCTGGCCCAGCAGATGTACTCCGAGCAGAACTTCGAGTACCCGATCGTGGCCGGTGTTCCCCAGGCCGGGCTGCTGCGCTCCATGGGTGACATGCACCCTGACGACCTGCCGCTCGACCGGATTGCCGCCTATCGAGCCGACGCCTTCAAGCTCGTCGACAAAGTAGGCTACAACGACTAGACGAACGGGCAAAGACACCGGGATGATCGCAACAACCGCCAGCGCGCGCATGCCTACGCGCCCCACTTCGGGGCGCGTATGGATTCTGGGAGGATTGATTGTTGCAGCCATCGCCGCGACCCCGATCGGCGCGATTGTCTTGGTCGCGTTGTTCCCGACGGAGAACATCTGGCCGCACCTGGCCTCGACCGTGCTGCCGCGCCACAGCTGGAACACGCTACTGCTGATGATAGGAAACGGGATCGGCGTGTTCCTGATCGGCACGACCACAGCTTGGTTGGTCAGCACCTGCGATTTCACCGGCCGCAAGATCTTCGAATGGGCCCTACTCCTGCCACTGGCGGTCCCTGCTTACATCGTCGCGTTCGTCTACACCGACATCCTGGAGTTCGCGGGCCCAGTCCAGGGGCTGCTACGCGATATCTTCGGCTGGCAATCCTCGCGCGACTATTGGTTCCCGGAAATCCGCACCATGGGCGGCGCGATTTTCGTCATGTCGTTCGTGCTCTATCCGTATGTCTATCTGCTCACCCGGGCCTCGTTCCAAGAACAGTCGGCCAGCGTGCTCGAGGTCAGCCGAACGCTTGGGCGCGGGCCGTGGCAAACATTCTTCACGGTCGCACTGCCGCTCGCCCGTCCGGCCATCGTGGTCGGGATTGCGCTGGCCATGATGGAAACACTTGCCGATTTCGGGACCGTCGACTATTTCGCGGTCAACACCCTAACGGTGGCCGTCTTCAATGTCTGGCTCGGCATGGGCAATGCCGGAGGCGCCGCACAAATCGCGCTTGTGATGCTGGGCTTCGTCATTCTCCTCATCACCCTTGAACGGATCGGACGCCGTGGCCGGCAATACCATCATACCTCGTCGCGTTATCAGGCACCGCCCCGCTACGCGCTGCGCGGACATCGCCATGTCGGCGCAATCGTGGCCTGTACACTTCCGATTGTGATCGGGTTTCTGATCCCGGCCGGCGTGCTAACGCGCCACGCCATCGTGTTCTTCGATCAGTCCTGGAACCTCGCCTTCTTCGCGCTCGCGCGCAACAGCCTAACCCTGTCTGCCGTGGCCGCGTTCGCCGCCGTCTCGATCGCCGTGTTCCTCGCCTACGGCCGGCGGCTGTCGGGAAAGGGGTTCGGTGTGCTGTCCCGGGTCGCGCTCCTGGGTTATGCCGTGCCCGGCGCCGTGCTGGCGGTCGGCGTGCTGATTCCCTTCGCCCGGCTCGACAATGCCGTCGACGCCCTGGCGCGTGAGTGGTTCGGGGTTTCCACCGGGCTGATCCTCAGTGGCACCATCTTCGCGTTGGTCTTCGCTTACGTCGTGCGGTTTCTCGCCGTCGGGTTCGGTGCAGTCGAGGCAAGCCTGGGCAAAATCAGACCGTCGATGGACATGGCCGCCCGCAGCCTGGGGGCCGGGCCGGCGCGCACGCTCTGGCGCATTCACATGCCCCTGGTGCGCGGTAGTATGGTAGCGGCGGCAACCATTGTCTTCGTCGACAGTATGAAGGAATTGCCCGCGACCCTGATCCTGCGGCCGTTCAACTTCGACACGCTGGCGACCCATGTCTACCAGTTCGCGTCGGACGAACTGCTCGAACAAAGCGCATTGTCGGCCCTGTCGATCGTCCTCGCCGGTGTCCTGCCGGTGATCATTCTCAGCCGGGCCATTCGTTACACCGGGCCCGGCACGCGCGTCGGCGTTTTGTCCGATGTCACAACGGGCACCACACGGCCCTAGGGCACAGCGCTCAGATCAGCCCCAGCTCCCGGAGCTCGGCGGCCATTTCCGGCGGCGGCTCGCGCTCCGCCTTGGCACCTGACGGCAGGTCCGCCGGAGCGTTTTCCGGTTCCAGGTAACGCCAGCCCTGAAACGGACGCGAGCGCTTCGATTGCACGCGCACGAGCTTCCGATCCAGGTGAATGGCACATCGCGGTGTCCCGTCCTTCCCGGTCGCCGGCTCTATCGCGGTGATCCGCTGCCGCACCAGAATCCGCCCACGAATTACCCAATAGAGCGACCCGCCATTTTCCAAGATCTCATCGCCGCGGCGCGGTGTGTTGCGCGTGAGAATACGAAGGACCGGCCCGTCCCCGGCGGCCTTGCGTTCGGCGATGCGCTGTTTCTGGCGCTCGCGCAAATGATCGATGGATTCAATGCTAACGGCGAGCTTTACGAGATGAACGGACATGGCCGCACAATAGCAGCGGCCTGCAGGACGGTGAACTGGCGCCTGTGGTTAACCCGCCATCCGATCCACAAGAACGACAAGAGATTCGACGAGATCGCTTCCGACCTTGCCACCCTTGCCCTCGCCCTTGTTCTTGATGATCGCGCGAGTTGCACCCGCTCCTCGTCGGAATAGGCGGAAATCATGATGATCGGGATGTAGGGATTGGGACTCTGGTGCGATGTCCGGATCATGTCGACCAAGTCGAGGCCGCTGATCGGCTCCATTTGATAATCGGTGAACACCAGATCGTAGTCGAGACGGCAAAGGGAATCGAAGCCCGAGACTACCTCCTCGGCCAAACCGATGGCGCGGATGCCGACAGCATAGAGAATCGTGCGCAACAACTGCCGGATATGGGCGTAGTCGTCGACGATCAGGATCCGCAAACTCTCAAGCTGGTAACTCAAACCCGCTACCCTCTATGGCCACAACGACGGGCGCGGCAAGCATTTGCCGACGCATCGGCAAGCCTAGGGATTAATGGTTTCCTAAAGGTTTACGGCGAAACGCCGATTTTCCGCGATCTATCCGGCATTTGCCTGGATTGCCTGGGCCGCCTTGGAGGTCGGCTCCCGTCCCAGGGCTTCACAGATAAACCGCCCCGCATCCACAAGGGCTGTCATATCGACACCGGTCTCGATATCCATGCCGTCAAGCATGTAGACCACATCCTCGGTGGCGACATTGCCGGATGCGCCGGGCGCATACGGACAGCCGCCCAGGCCGGCAACAGCACAATCCAGTGTGGCGACCCCGGCATCCAGGCACGCCAGGATATTCGCCAATGCCTGCCCGTAAGTGTCATGGAAATGCAACGCGAGACGGTCAACCGGCACCACCTCGGACACCGCATCGATCATAGCCCGTGCGCGGGCCGGGGTGCCCACGCCGATGGTATCCCCCAGGCTGATCTCGTAGCAGGACATGGCGTCAAGCTCGCGCGCAACCCGCACCACATTTTCCATCGGTACTTCGCCCTCGTACGGACAGCCCAGCACGCAGGAAATATAGCCGCGAACCCGCATGCCGGCAGCCAGCGCAGCCTCCGCGACGGCGCAAAACCGTTCCAGGCTCTCCTCGATCGAACAGTTAATGTTCTTTTGGGAAAAGGTCTCAGAGGCAGCGCCGAAGATCGCGATCTCCTCGACCCGCGATGTGATTGCGCCCTCCAGACCCCGGGCGTTCGGCACCAGAACCGGATATCGTGTCCCTGGCCGGCGCTGGATGCCCGCCAGCACGTCGGCCGTATCGGCCATTTGCGGTACCCATTTGGGAGACACGAAGGCGCCCGCCTCCACCGCCGGCAATCCCGCCGCGGAGAGACGGTCTATCAGCTCGATCTTGTCGGCCGTCGACACTTTCCCCGGTTCGGCCTGCAACCCGTCACGGGGGGCCACATCCACGATTTCAACTCGACTGGGTCGGCTCATATCATCCGTCCAATGGTTCGAGGCGCAGCAATTCCGCGCCCTCGTCAACCTGGTCTCCCTCGGCGTGGAACAGTTCGCCGACGATGCCTACACCCGGCGCCGTGATCGCGTGCTCCATCTTCATCGCCTCAAGCACCATCAGCGCCTGGCCCTGCTGCACCTGATCGCCCGCCTCAACCATCACCCGGACGACCTTCCCGGGCATGGGCGCGTTCAATCCGCCGGCCGCACCCGAGCGCGATTCGGCCTCTTCCACCGGGACGATCCGGTCGAGGCGCACCTGGGTACCGGCCTGCACGGCATACAATGTGTGTCCGTGCTGGAATGTACGCCACGGCGTCGGTGCGGCCGGAAGTCCGGCGTCTGTCCCGTCGGGAAGCACGAGATTTGTCACAGTACCGCTCCGCAACACGCCGACGGCAAGTTCCTCGTCACCATCGCGGAAACGCAGTTCTTCACGCGAGCGCAAGTTGGCGCGCCACCCATCCGCAGCCGCCCACGGTGAATTCGCCTCCCCACGTGCTGCCGCCCGCCGTCGCTCATCCTCGCCGCGGACAGCCAGAATATGGGCCGCGATGGACGTGAGTGCCTCCCGGGCCTGTTCCGGGGCGGTTCCGATCAGGTCGTCGCCGTGGCGGTCGATGAACCCGGTGTCGATCTCCGCGGCGACGAATGCCGGATGGGTCACCGCGCGGCGCAGGAACGCCTGGTTGGTTGTCGGCCCGGCGCACACCAGGTCGGCCAGGGCGCTGTCGAGCGCCGCGATCGCCGCATCGCGATCATCACCATGGGCGATGACCTTGGCGATCATGGGGTCGTAGGCGACGGCAATATCGTCGCCGGACGCGACACCGGTATCGACGCGGACGGATGCGCCACCACCCGGGTGTTCGAATGCCACGACATGGCCCGGGGCAGGCAGGAAATCCCGCTGCGGGTCTTCGGCATAAAGACGCGCTTCGATTGCATGCCCCTTGAGCTCGATCTGGTCCTGGGACAAGGGGAGCGACTCCCCATCGGCCACCCGCAACTGCCATTCAACCAGGTCCAGCCCGGTGATCATCTCGGTCACCGGGTGCTCGACCTGGAGTCGCGTGTTCATTTCCATGAAATAGAAAGCGCCATTAGCGCCGCCGTCCGCCGCATCGACGATGAACTCGACCGTCCCGGCCCCCGAATAATCGATCGCCTGTGCGGCCGCGACCGCCACGGCGCCGATCTCGGCCCTCCGTTCCGCGCTCATGCCCGGTGCCGGCGCTTCCTCGACCACCTTCTGGTAGCGCCGCTGCAGCGAACAATCGCGCTCGAATAGATGCACCACATGGCCATGATCGTCGCCGAACACCTGCACCTCGATGTGCCGTGGTGTCGTCAGATACTTCTCGATCAGCATCTTGTCGTTGCCGAAGGCGCCTTGTGCTTCCCGCTGGGCCGAGGCGAGCGCATCGGCGAAATCATCCGCGCTGTCGACGATCCGCATGCCGTGTCCGCCGCCGCCCGCCGACGCCTTGATCAGCACCGGATAACCGATCTCCCCGGCCTGGGCCGCCAGATGGTCGGGGTCCTGTTCATCGCCATGATATCCGGGCACCAGCGGTACGCCGGCCTTGCCCATGACCTCTTTCGACGCCGCCTTGTCCCCCATCGCGCGCATGGCCGCGGCGCTAGGACCCACCAAGCGGATGCCGGCCTGGGCGCACGCCTCGGCGAAGAGCGCATTCTCCGACAGGAACCCGTAGCCGGGGTGAATGGCGTCGGCATTGGTCTGCCGCGCAGCCGCAATGACGGCCTCGATGTTGAGATAGCTCTCCGAGGCCGCCTCCGGGCCGATATGGACGGCCTCGTCAGCCGCGGCGACATGCATGGCGGCGTCATCGGTGTCGGAATAGACCGCGATCACATGAACTCCGATGCGGCGCGCCGTTCGCGCGACCCGGACCGCGATCTCGCCGCGGTTGGCGATGAGCAATCGTTTGATCATTGGTCAGTACCTCGCCGGTCGTCGGATTCACCCACATAACGCATAATTTCGGCGAGGCCGAACAGGAACAACAGGATGCCCAGCATGACGATCGTCAGCATACCGAAGTAGTCGGTCACGCCGATCGCGACCAGCAGCACGATGACCGCCGAGAAAGCCACCGCCCCCAGCCAACTCCGATGGCTGATTCCCACGCTTACGACTTTGTCGTCATCCGCCACGACGGCTCCCGTTTTTCAAGAAAGGCACGAACACCCTCGCGCCCCTCCTCTGTGGCACGAATGTCGGCGATCCGGCGCGCGGTGTCCTCGGTCATGGCGTCATCCACCGGCCCCGAAGCGACCCGTCGGATCAGGCCCTTCGATGCGGCCATCGCATTGGGGCCGTTGGCCAGCAGCAGTTCCACGAGCTCGTCGATCCGGTGGTCAAGCCGCTCGCGCGGCACGACCTCGTGCACCAGTCCGAGGATATGGGCTTCGTCGGCGTCGAACCGTTCGGCCGTCTGGAAATAGCGGCGCGCGGCCCGCGCGCCGATCGCCTCGACCACAAAGGGGCTGATCACCGACGGGATCAATCCGAGGCGGGCCTCCGACAGGCAAAAACTGGCCGCCTTGGATGCCAGCGCGATGTCGCACGCCGCGACAAGACCCACGCCGCCGCCGAACGCCGCGCCCTGCACCCGCGCGATGGTCGGTTTCGGCAATTCGTTGAGACTGCGCACCATCGCGGCAAGCTTGCGTGCATCCGCCAGGTTCTCCACTTCCGAATAGTCCGCCATGCGCTGCATCCAGCCGAGATCGGCCCCGGCGGAGAAACTCTTTCCCTCGCCCTGGAGAATGACGACCCGGACGGAATCGTCCGCGCCCGTCGCCTCGAACATCTCGCTCAGGTCCGAGATCAGGAAATCGTCGAAGGCATTGTGCTTCTCCGGCCGCGCCATGGTGATGCGCGCCACACCGCCATCCTGTTCCAGTTTGATCGCTTCGCTGGCCATAGCGCTACATCCTGAACACGCCGAAGCGCGTTTCCTCTATCGGGGCGTTCAGCGCCGCAGACAACCCAAGCCCGAGTACGCGCCGCGTGTCGACCGGGTCGATGATCCCGTCGTCCCACAATCTGGCGCTGGCGTAATAGGGATGCCCCTGGTGTTCATACTGGTCTTCGATCGGTTGCTTGAACGCCGCCTCGTCGTCCTCGCTCCAGGTCTCGCCGCGGCCTTCGATATTGTCGCGGCGCACTTGGGCCAGGACATTGGCAGCCTGCGGACCGCCCATGACCGAAATGCGCGCGTTCGGCCACATCCACAGGAAGCGGGGGCTGTAGGCGCGGCCACACATACCGTAATTGCCCGCTCCGAAGCTGCCGCCGATGATCACCGTGAACTTGGGTACGTTGGCACAGGCCACGGCGGTGACCATCTTGGCGCCATCTTTGGCGATGCCGCCGGTCTCGTATTTCTGGCCGACCATGAAGCCGGAAATATTCTGCAGGAACACCAGCGGGATGCCGCGCTGGCTACACAGTTCGATGAAATGGGCGCCCTTGAGCGCGGATTCCGAAAACAGGATGCCGTTGTTCGCCACGATCCCGACCGGATAGCCGTGGATTCGTGTGACGCCGGTGACCAGCGTATCGCCATAGCACGCCTTGAACTCATCGAATTCACTGCCGTCGACGATCCGCGCGATTACCTCGCGCACGTCATAGGGCTTGCGGATATCGGCGTTCACGAGCCCGTAAAGCTCTTCCGCCGAATACAGCGGATCGCGCGGCTCACCCATCTCCACGCCGACCTGCTTGGGCCGGTTCAGATTAGCGACGATCCGGCGCACGATCGACAGGGCGTGGGTGTCATCGTCGGCCATGTGGTCCGCCACGCCGCTGATCCGCGTGTGCACATCCGCCCCGCCCAGATCCTCGGCCGAGACGATCTCGCCGGTCGCCGCCTTCACAAGCGGCGGGCCGGCCAGGAATATCGTGCCCTGATCCTTGACGATGATCGCCTCGTCGGACATCGCGGGAACATAGGCGCCGCCGGCCGTGCACGAACCCATCACCGCCGCAATCTGGGGAATCCCCTCCGACGACATGGTCGCCTGGTTGTAGAAGATGCGCCCGAAGTGGTCCCGGTCGGGGAACACATCGTCCTGCTGCGGCAGGTTCGCACCGCCAGAATCGACCAGGTAGATGCATGGCAGGTTGTTCTGGCGCGCAATCTCCTGGGCGCGCAGGTGCTTCTTCACCGTGACCGGGTAATAGGTGCCACCCTTTACCGTGGCGTCATTGACGACGATGACGCATTCCCGGCCCGACACACGGCCGATCCCGGTCAGGATGCCGCCGGCGGGAATGACATCCTCGTACATCTCCCAGCCCGCGAACTGGGAGAATTCGAGAAAGGGTGCGCCCTCGTCCAGCAGCGTGTCGATGCGGTCGCGCGGCAACAGCTTGCCCCGCCCGAGATGGCGTTCGCGGGCACGCTCGCCGCCACCCTGTTCGATCTGCCTGGCCTTGTCGCGCAGATCGTCGACCACGGCCTGCATCGCAGCGGTGTTCTCGGTGAACAGTTCCGAGCGGGGATCGAGGCTAGATTTGAGGACGGTCATCGTGAAATGCTCCGTAAAGCTGGCTTCCGGCCCTCGCCGGCTGTGCTAAAAGCGCACTCATGACGCAGCTGCCGACCAGAACCGAGATCGAAACCGCGGCCGAAACGGTCTACGCGGCCATGTCGCCGACCCCGCAATATGCGTGGCCCCTGCTCGCCGAGGCGAGCGGTGTAAATGTCTGGGTCAAGCATGAGAACCACACGCCCATCGGCGCGTTCAAGGTGCGCGGCGGACTGGTCTATATGGACCGGCTGCGCCGCGAAAAGCCCGATGTCCGCGGCGCCATCGCGGCCACCCGCGGCAACCACGGACAGTCTATCGCCTTCGCCGCGCGCGCCAGCGGCATCCACGCCGTCATCGTAGTGCCCGAGGGAAACTCGACCGAGAAGAACGACGCCATGCGCGCCTTTGGCGCGGAGTTGCTGGTGCACGGCCACGACTTCCAGGCCGCGCTGGAATACGCCGAGGGACAGGCCGTCGAGCGCAACCTCGAGATGGTGCCGTCTTTTGCCGTCGAGCTGGCCCACGGGATTGCAACCTATGGTATGGAGCTTTTCACGGCCGCGCCCGACCTGGACACGCTGTATGTCCCCATCGGTCTCGGCTCCGGCCTGACCGGCTGTGTCACCGCCCGCGAGGCGCTGGGTCTCAAGACCGAAATTGTCGGTGTCGTCTCGGAAAACGCGCCGGCGTATGCCCTGTCCTTCGCCAAGGGCGAGGCCGTGTCCACCAACAGTGCGGGCACCTTCGCCGACGGGCTTGCCTGCCGAGTGCCGGCCGCCGATGCCGTACCGATCGTCTGCAAACACGCGGCCCGGGTCATCACCGTCAGCGAGGACGAAATCAAGGCCGCCATCCGCCTTTACTATCGCACCACCCACAATCTGGCGGAAGGCGCTGGGGCGGCGGCGTTGGCCGCGCTGATGCAGGAGCGCGACGCCATGGCCGGACGCACGGCCGGGGTCGTCCTGTCCGGTGGCAATATCGATCGCGCGCTCTATCAAGAGATCATCTCCGCCGATTGATCGCGCTACCAGCCGCCGGTCTGAAGCCAGCGGTCGACCATGTCGAGCCGGTCGACACCCCAGAAGGCCTCGCCGTCGACGATGATGAAGGGCGAGCCGAAGATTTCCCGCTCGATCGCCGCGTCGGTTTCCGTTTTCAGCTGTTCCTTGATCGCCGGGGCCTGCAGCCCTTCGAGCAGTGCATCGCGGTCGAAGCCGGCGGCCGCGGCCGCATCTGCTACGGCGTCGGGGCCTGCGATGTCCTTTCCTTCGCCGAGCGCTGCGTTGTACAGCGCGAGCGTCATGTCGCGGGCCTTTCCCACCTCCTGCGCCTTGGCCCAGTAGACGGCCCGGGACGCCGCCACCGGCGAGAACGGAAAATCCGCAGGTGGGTTGTAGGTCACGTCGTGAAAACGGGCAGACCGGGCGAAGTCGTGCCGGGCATAGTCGCCCTTCATGGGCACATGGGGCAGAGGGACGGCGCCGGTGACCTTGAAGACTGCACCCAGCAGGAACGGTTTCCAGTCGACAGCACGGCCGTGTTTTGCCGCGACATCGTCGATCAGGTGTGCGGCGATGTAGCCGTACGGGCTGTTGAAGTCAAAAAAGAACTCTAACGGTGCATCGGACATGGTTTCCCCCCGGTGTTTCGTTCAATCGGCCGCAATATCACGGCCGATGATCAGTCGCTGGATGTCGCTGGTGCCTTCATAGATCTTCGTCACCCGCACGTCGCGGTAGATCCGCTCGACCGGAAACCCCTGCAGGTATCCGTAGCCGCCGAATATCTGAATCGCATCGGAGCAGACCTCCTCGGCCATCTCCGAGGCGTAGAGCTTGGCCATCGCCGCCTCGCTGAGGCACGGCGCGCCCGCATCGCGCAACCGCGCTGCATTGTGAGTGACCTGGCGTGCCGCCTCGATCTTGGTGCGCATGTCCGCAAGGCGAAAGATCACCGCCTGGTGCTCGATGATCGCCTTGCCGAAAGTCTCGCGTTCCTTGGCGTAGGCGACGGCGTGCTCGTAGGCCGACCGCGCCATGCCGATCGCCTGGGCCGCGATGCCGATGCGCCCGCCTTCAAGGTTCGATAGCGCGATGCGGTAACCCTCACCCTCCTCGCCCAGCAGCAGGTCGGGGGTGAGTTCCATATCGTCGAACACCAGCTGGCAGGTGTCTGACGCGCGCTGACCCAGCTTCTGCTCCACCGAGGTGACGCGATAACCGGGCGTGTCCGTCGGCACGATGAAGGCACTCATGCCCTTGCCGCCCGCTTCGGGATCGGTCTTGGCAAAGACGATCACCACGTCGGCGTTCTTACCCGAGGTGATGAACTGCTTGGTGCCGTTGAGTACATACTTGTTTCCGGCCTTCTCGGCGCGGGTCTGGATGGCGCCGGCATCCGAGCCGGCGACCGGCTCGGTCAGGGCAAACGCCCCCAGGGTTTCGCCCGTTGCCAACGGCCGCAGGAAACGTTCTTTCTGATCGTCACTGCCGAAATTCAGCACCGGCAGGCAGGCGACCGAATTGTGCACGGCCATAATGGTCGAGCACGAGCCGTCACCGGCAGCGATCTCCTCCAGGGCCAACGCGTGCGTCAGCGTGTCGGCGCCCGACCCGCCCCATTCTTCCGGCACGACCATGCCCAGTAGACCCAGATCGGCCATCCCCCGAACGGCTTCTTCGGGGAATCGGGACTCACGATCCCAGTCGGGTGCGTTCGGCGCGAGCTGTTCGGCCGCGAATGCACCCGCCATGTCGCGGATCATGACCTGTTCGTCAGTCAGCGACATTGTCCGGGATTTCTCCTGCAACGAGTTGGGTTAGGCCATCGCCATCCGGATTGATGTCGCAAAGGCGCCCGGCCAGCAGATCGACCCACCAGCCGTGCAAATGCAGGTCACCGGCCTCGACCTTCTCGGCAATCCACGGAAACGTCATGAGGTTCCGCAAGGACATCCGGATGCCGGCATGCTCCACCGCTTCCTGTTCCGGCACGTTACCATCGGCATCGCAGGGGCATGCATCCGCGGCGTTCTGGATCCAAGGGCCTATGAAGTCGCGCGGCAGATCTTCTCCCGCCATTGTCGCGCGCAGCGCCTTGATGCCGCCGCAGGCCGAATGCCCGAGAATGACAATATGCTGCACGCCGAGATCACGAACCGCGAACTCCATCGCCGCGCAGGTGGCGTCGGGATTTTCGCCGGGGCCGTAGGGCGGCACCAGGTTCGCCACATTGCGCACCACGAACAATTCTCCCGGCTCGCTGTCGAACAACAGGGCCGGATCGATACGGGAATCGGCACACGCGATGAACAGGACATCGGGCGACTGCCCGTGGACCGCCAAATCGTGCATGCGTTCCGGGCACTGTTCGTAGTAGCGCGCCCGAAAACCGCGATACCCCGTTATCAGCCGTTGCTCTGCCTCTACCACGCTACCTCCTTACCGCGATAATCGAGAAAATATCCGGCGTCTGCGGCGCTGAGGCCGGCCATGACCCTGCGAATGCCGGTCACGCTTTCCGCCGGTGTGATGGCTGCATAGGCGCCCGTCATGTCGGTCTGCACATAGCCGGGGTGTAGAGCGATCGCGACGACACCCCGGTCGCGCCACTGGGGCTCGATGTCGCGAAACCGCTTGTTCAGCTCGCCCTTCGAATCTCCGTAAAGGTCGGGACTGCCGGCGCGTGGGCGGCCGGACCCCTGGACGCTCGACATCACCGCGACCTTCTTCTGGTCGCTCGCCGCGACGCTGTCCAGCAACGCCGAAACGGTGACGATCGGCGCCTCGGCATTGATGCGCAAGACTTCGGCCGTTGTATCCGGGTCCGCCTTGCCGTGGCCCGGATTCACGCCGGCATTGTGAATCAAGATATCGATCGCGACCTTCGAAAGGGCATCGGCCAACCGCGCCACATGGGTGTCGCTGGTCACATCCAGATGATGCAGGCGCACATCCCCCTTCAACGCGCCCAGGGCGCCCGGACGGTCCGGGGTCCGCATCGTCGCGTAGACCCGGCATCCGTCAGCGGCGTATTGCCGGGCCAGCTCGAGGCCGATGCCCCGGCTCGCGCCGATGATCGCGACATTCGTCATGATGTCACCCGACCGGTCACCATGGGTGTTCCGTTCCCTTCCAGGTCAGGAAATGGCCGCTATCGTCCTGGGTCATCTCGTTAATGACCCGCCGCATGCCGCTGACGCTCTCGGTCACGGAGACCGGCGCGCCATGGCCGCCCATATTCGTTGCCACCCAGCCGGGGTGAAAGACGACCGACGTGATGTCCTTCGCCCGCCACGCGGGTTCGATCTCGCGAAAACGGTCGTTCAGCAGGCATTTCGATTCACCGTAGAGGGATGTCGGCGTGCCGCCGCCATGACGCGCACCCATCTGGCTGGTCAGGATCGCGATCTTTTTACCCGCGCCCCGCTCGACCGCCGGCAAAAGCGCACCAACCACATTGAAGGGCGCATCGGCATTGACCGCGATCATCTCCTCGCGCTCGACACCTCTCAGCACACCTGCGCTGTGAATCAGCAAGTCGAGGCCGCGCCCGTCCAAGGCCTGGGCCAGGGCCGCGATCTGATCGGCGTTGCGCACATCCAGCCCATACAGAGAAACATCACCAGTGATATCGGCCAGGTCGCCGGGCCGGTCGATGGCGCGGGTGGTGGCGTGCACCTTCCATCCGTCCGCGGCATAGGTTTCGGCGAAGCTGAGGCCTATACCTCGGCTCGCCCCGATGATCGCGACCGATGGCATCAGCCTTCTCCCTGCGGATTGGCGCCATTGCGCCGCCTTGCCGTTGCCTCGATCTCGACCTTGATCCGCGGATCGATGAGTTGCGCGATCACTGCCGTGGCGGCGGGTGGATTGGGGCCGAGATACTGCTTGAACACGGGCGCCAGCGTTTCGAAGTCGGCTGCATCGGCGATGTAGTAACGGACCCGCACCAGGTCGGCGAACGAGCATCGTGCAGCCGCCAGCGTCCGGGCAATGTTGGCGAAGACCTGATGCGCCTGTTCGGTCACATCGTCGGAGATGGTTATGGTCTCATAGTCGAAACCGGTGGTGCCGGAGACATGGACGTAATCCTCGTCGACCACGGCGCGGGAATAGCCGACGGCCTTCTCGAATTCGGAGTTGGTGGAAATCCGGCGCATCGCCTGTCCCTATTGTCCCGAAAGCCAGTCGCCGGATTCAACTCGCGCACTGTAGCTGCGCTTGAAGACGCCCTTGGTGCGCCAAATCAGTTCATCGCTGTCGCGCAGCACCTGGTAGCACGCCTCACCGGAGCCCTGCCACCAGGAGCAGTACTCGGTCTCGGTCGCCCACCAGCGCCTCAGCTCCAACCGTGCGCCGTCGGCGCCATAGGCCGAAATGCCGTCGGTCCGGAAGAACAGCCGGTAGTGGGATCCCGCCCAGGTGCCATCGATCGTGTTGCCGTTGATCCAGGCCCGGATCTCCGCACCCGTCAGGACCTTCTCCATCGCCGTGGCCGGGGTCGCCGCCGCAACGGCGACCAGCATGGCGAACGGCAGCAGGAAGCGGCGCATCAGGCGGTTTCCTCGAACAGTTCTCGGCCGATCAGCATGCGCCGGATTTCCGACGTTCCGGCGCCGATTTCATAGAGCTTGGCGTCGCGCAGGAGGCGGCCCGTCGCATACTCGTTCACATAGCCGTTGCCGCCGAGGGTCTGGATTGCCTCAAGCGCCATCCACGTCGCCTTTTCTCCGGCGTAAAGGATTGCGCCGGCAGCGTCCTTGCGGGTGGTCTCCCCTCGGTCGCAGGCCTGGGCGACGGCATACACATAGGCCTTGCACGCATTCATGGTGACGTACATGTCGGCGATCTTGCCCTGCATCAGCTGGAACGTGCCGATCGGCTTGCCGAACTGTTCACGTTCATGGACGTAGGGCACGACGATATCCATGCAGGCCTGCATGATCCCGAGTGGACCGGCGGCGAGCACCGCGCGCTCATAGTCCAGCCCCGACATCAGGACGTTCACGCCCTTGCCGACCTCGCCCAGCACATTCTCCTCGGGCACCTCGCAATCCTCGAAGACCAGCTCGCAGGTGTCCGAACCTCGCATGCCCAGCTTGTCGAGCTTCTGGGCCTGGCTGAAACTCTTGAACCCGCGCTCCACCAGGAACGCTGTGATGCCGCGCGGCCCGGCGTCGAGGTCGGTCTTGGCATAGATCACATAGGTCTCGGAGACGGGGCCATTGGTGATCCACATCTTGTTGCCGTTAAGGACGTAGCGGTCGCCCTTCTTCTCGGCACGGGTGCGCATGCCCACCACATCTGAGCCCGCGCCCGGCTCGCTCATGGCCAGCGCACCCACGTCCTTGCCGGAAATCAGGCCCGGCAGGTAGCGCTGCTTCTGTTCCTCGGTGCCGTTGCGCCGGATCTGGTTGACGCACAGGTTCGAGTGGGCGCCGTAGGACAGGCCGACTGAGGCAGAGGCGCGGCTCACTTCCTCCATGGCAATGCAATGCTCGAGGTAACCGAGCCCCGAGCCGCCATATTCTTCCTCGACCGTAATGCCGTGGAGGCCCAGCTCGCCCATCTCGGGCCAAAGGTCGATGGGAAATTCATTGTCACGGTCGATCTGCTCGGCCCGCGGCGCGATTTTGTCGGACGCGAAGCTTCGGACGGAATCGCGCAACATGTCGGCGGTATCACCGAGATCAAAGTTCAGGGTGGGGTGCTCGTTGGGGATCATTTTCCTCTCCTGGCCGGCGCATCCATGATCGTCCGCAAGCCGTTTGCACACAAGGGTTCTGCCCTTCTATTCAGCGGCTTCCGCGTTGACGTCTTCGAGATCACGCAGCCTTTCGCGGCAGCGTTCCGCGTAGCGGTCCATGTTAGATATCGCCGCGTCGAGATCCCGGCGTTTGTCTTCCAGCAATGCACGCTTCGCATCCAGCTTGTCGAGCAATGTGCGCAACTGGAAGGCCTCGCCCTGGGGCGCGGAGTAGAGATCGATGATCTCCTTCGCCTCGGCGAGTGAAAAGCCGAGGCGCTTACCCCGCAGGACGAGCGAAAGGCGCGCCCGGTCGCGGGCGGTGTAGATCCGCCGCTGGCCGTCGCGGGACGGCGAAATCAGCCCTTCCGCCTCGTAATAGCGGATCGTTCGCGGGGTGACATCGAACTCCCGGGCGAGGTCCGAGATGGTGTAGGTCTGATTCATGTCACTAGTTTACGTTAACGTAAACGTCAAATAAAAGCCGAAATTTGACACCCCCTAAATATTACAATTTTCCAGATATTTGCTTACCCGTGATCGCGCAGAAGGCGTGCCTTCTGGCGGTCCCAGTCGCGTTGCTTCTCGGCCTGGCGCTTGTCGTACTTCTTCTTGCCTGTGGCCACACCGAGGTCGACCTTGGCGATCCCGCGATCATTGAAATAGATCGACAAGGGAACCAGCGTGACGCCTTCGCGCTGGATGGCGCCGATCAGACGGTCGAACTCGCGCTTGTGCACCAGCAGCTTGCGCGGCCGCCGTTCCTCGTGCGGAAAATTCTTCGCCGGGGCATATTTGGGGATGTAGCAATTGAACATCCACAACTCGCCGTCGCGCTCGCCCGCCCAGGCATCCACAAGGCTTCCCTTGCCTTCGCGCAGGGATTTGACCTCCGGCCCGGTCAGCACCAGGCCAGTCTCGAGATTGTCCTCGATCGTGTAATCGTGGCGCGCCTTCCGGTTTTGCGCGGCGATCTTGCGTGGCGGCGCCTTTTTCTTGGCCATCGGACCGGTGTCGTCTCCGGCCGGCTAGTTCAGCAGACCGGCAGAAACCATCGCATCGCGCACCTGCTTTTGCGTGTTCTCATTCGCCGGAGTCAGCGGAAGACGCACATCCATGGTACATTTTTTGAGCAGCGACGCCGCGTACTTCACGGGCACCGGGTTCGGCTCCACGAACAGGGCCGTGTGCAACGGGAACAGCCGTGCATTGATGGCCATGGCATCGGCGGTCTTGCCAGCATGCCAGGCATCATGCATCTCGGCGCACGCGCACGGCGCGGCGTTCGAAGTCACGGAAATGCAGCCATCGCCACCATTCGCCATGAACGACATCACCGTCGCGTCCTCGCCTGAGAGCATGCAGAAATCCTCGCCGATTTCCTGGCGCATCGACAGCGGCCGCGTCAGATCCGCGGTCGCGTCCTTGACGCCGATGATGTTCGGGCAGTCCTTAACCAGCCGCGCCATGGTGGCGGTCGACATGTCGATCACGGAACGCGGCGGGATGTTGTAGATGATGATCGGGAGATCGACCGCGTCGGCCACCGTCTTGTAATGGGCATAGAGCCCGTCCTGAGACGGCTTGTTGTAGTAAGGCGTCACGATCAGCGCCGCGTCGGCGCCGGCCGACTTGGCGTGCTGGGTCAGCCGGACGCATTCCTCGGTCGAGTTCGATCCCGTCCCCGCGATGACCGGGATCCGGCCGCCGGCGGACTCGATGCACATCTCGACCACGCGCTCGTGCTCGTCATGGCTCAGGGTTGGCGACTCCCCGGTGGTTCCGCACGGAATGACTCCGTCGGTTCCCTCGTCGATCTGCCACTCGACGAGCCCCTGATATGCTTTTTCGTCGACCTCGCCGTCACGAAACGGCGTAATCAGTGCGGTCAGCGATCCCTTGAACATATCGGTCCTCCTGCCCTTGAATTCCGGGCCATGTGCGTAATTTCGCGGACGATAACGGCTCGGATGAGCCCGAACAAGCCGCAAGCGTGCAAACCCTTGCGTAATACCCATGTGTTACTGGTCATGAGAGTGTCGCGTCCCTACACTCCCCGACCGGAGGCCCAACCTGGTCATGCACCCGATTTTCCGCCCATTTCCGCGCTTTCTGCTCGAAATATGCATCGCCGGCGCGGGTATTTGGGCGATCACCGCTCCCGACGCCATCGCTGACAAAAGGGCGAACGAAAAGAACGGGCGCGACCTGGTGGCCGCGGCCGAGCGCGAAAACTGGACGGCCGTGCGTCTCTACCGGAACCGGGGCGTGGAACCCCTGGTCGACAAGTACGCATTGTGGCTCGACTACCAGCGACGCGGCACAAAGGGCTCCTTCGGCGAAATCACCGCGTTCCTCGAAGCTAACCCCGACTGGCCGCGCCAGCGCGAACTGCAGCGCAACGCCGAGGCAGCAATCGACGAAACGGTTGCGAACGATGTCCTGCGCGCTTGGTTCGACGCCAACCCGCCGATCTCGGGTCCCGGCGCCCTGGCGCATCTCGACGCCCTGCGCGCGAACGGCGCGACGGCACAGCGTGCCGAACTCGCGCCGCATTACTGGACCACGCTCAATATCGACCGGCAAACCGGAAGCGCGATCTTGCGCCGTCATGGAAGCCTGATCTCCCGGTCCGATCATGAAGCACGGCTCGACTGGCTGATCTGGAACCAGAACCATGGCGCCGCGCGCCGGATGCTCGAGCGCGTCGGGCCGAACAGCTCGGCCCTAGCCAACGCCCGGATCGCCCTTCTTCGCCGGACACCAGGTGTCGACGGTGCCATATCACGGGTCCCGGAAAACCTGCGTGACGCTCCGGAACTCTGGTACGAACGCCTGCGCTGGCGCCGCCGCAAGGGCAAGGATGACAGCGCTCGCGATATTCTGTACGAGCTGGTCGGCATCCGCCCCCGCCCGGAAAAATGGGCGACCGAGGGACGGATTCTGGCCCGCCGCGCGCTGGCCGACGGCCATTACACCGACGCCGTCCGGCTGGTCTCCGAACACGGCCTGACCCAGGGCTTCGAGTTCGCCGAATCCGAATTCCTGGCCGGCTGGATACGCCTGTCCTTCCTGGCCGAACCCAATGCGGCGGAAACCCACTTCGCCAATCTCTACGACGGGGTCCGATATCCCATCAGCCGCGCCCGCGGCGCCTTCTGGAAAGGGCGCGCGGCAGCCGCGCGCGGCAATGAAGCCCTCGCCCGGGACTGGTGGCAACGCGCCGCGGCACACCCGGCAACCTTCTATGGCCAGGAGGCCCTTCGCGCCCTGGGCACGCCTGCACCGCAGTTCAAATTTGCCTTGCCGTCCGATCCGGAGGTACGCGCACAATTCCTCGAGCATGAGCTGGTCGGGCTGGTCCAGCGCCTGTACAGCCTTGGCGCGGATGCCAGCCTGAGCACGTTCCTTCTGCAGCTGGCGGGATTGGCCGACAGCGCGGAAGAACGCCTGCTCGTCGCACAGCTCGCGCGCGAGACCGACCGGCCACGCGAGGCCGTCCGGGCCGCAAAACGCGCCAATCAGCTGAACAATGTTATCGGCGCAGCCGGTTACCCGCTTTGGCCGCTGCCCGAGATCAAGGAGAATGGCCCTCTCGAACACGCGCTCGTCCTCTCTGTCATCCGCCAGGAAAGTGGCTTCGACCGGCGCGCCATCAGCAGCGCGGGCGCACGCGGCATGATGCAACTGATGCCAGCAACAGCCCAACGTGTGGCCAAGGACCTGTCCCTGTCCCACAGCCGGGCCAAGCTCATCACGGACCCGGCCTACAATATTCGGCTTGGCGGAAGCTATCTTGAGCGGATGCTGAAACGTTTCGAGCAATCAGCGCCTCTTGCACTCGCGGCCTATAATGCCGGACCCCATCGCGTCACCCGCTGGATCCGCGAGTATGGCGATCCGCGAAAGGACGATATCGATATGCTCGACTGGATCGAGACCATTCCGTTCAGTGAAACCCGCAACTACGTGCAGCGGGTGATGGAAGCTGTTCCGGTCTACCGCCATCTTCTGAGCGACACCCAGCTGGCTGCGATCGGTACCACCCCGCTTACCCGTGGAGCAGTGAACCCATGACCGAAGCCAGAATCGAAGGGACCGAGGCCTGCGTCTTCGACGCCTATGGCACGCTGCTCGATTTCAACTCGGCCGTCATGCACTGCCGCGAAGAGACCGGCGATAGCGCGGAACGCCTTTCCAAAATCTGGCGCCAGAAGCAGTTGCAATACACCTGGTTGCGAAGCCTGATGGGCGATCATGCGGATTTCTGGCAGGTCACCGGCGAAGCACTCGATTTCTCGCTTGCCGCGGTCGGCATCGACAATCCGAAATTGCGCGAAACCCTGATGGCGCTCTATCGCGAGCTCGATACGTTCCCGGATGTCAGCGACGCACTCACCCGCCTGAAGGATGCGGGCATGCGCACGGCCATTCTTTCGAACGGAGCGCCGGACATGCTCAACGCCGCCGCCGCGGCATCGGGTATCGACCGTTTGCTCGATGAGATCCTGAGCGTCGAGGATGTGGGCGTCTTCAAGCCCGATCCGAAGGTCTACCAGCTCGCGGTCGACCGGCTGGGAGTGGCGGCCGACAGAATCTGTTTCATGTCCTCGAACGGCTGGGACGCCGCCGGTGCGGCCGGGTTCGGGTTCAAGGTCGCGTGGATAAACCGCTACGGCCAACCTGTCGAACATCTGCCCGCGCGCCCCGATGTCGAACTCGACAGCCTCGCCGCATTGCCGGCTATCCTTGGTCTAGAGAACACATGACGGACCTTGCCGTACCCGGTGTCGCGGATATCGAAGCGGCCGCCCAGCGGCTGTCCGCTGAAGCGATTTACACACCGCTCATCGAGAATCCCACTCTGAACGAACTGACCGGCGGGCGGGTCCTGCTGAAGGCCGAGACCCTGCAGCGCACCGGTTCGTTCAAGTTTCGCGGGGCATTCAATTTTATTTCCAGCATTCCGGCCGACGCGCGCGCCAGTGGCGTGGTTACCTATTCCTCGGGCAATCACGCACAAGGGGTAGCAGCCGCAGCCGGGATTTTCGACATTCCCGCGACGATCGTGATGCCGACCGACGCACCACGCGCAAAGATCGACAATACACAGGGATACGGCGCCGAAATCGTCTCCTACGACCGGAACACTGAGATCCGCGAGGATATCGCAGCCGAGATTTCGAAGCGGACGGGTGCGACACTGGTTCCGCCTTACGATCACTCCTGGACGATCTGCGGCCAGGGCACGGTCGGATTAGAAATCGCGGCCCAAACCGAAGCTCTCGGGATTCAACCCGACTTGATGCTGGTGTGCTGCGGCGGCGGCGGATTGAGCGCCGGGGTGGCCATCGCATTGGCCGACAGGCTTCCCGGCACCAAAATTAAAACGGTCGAACCGGTCGGGTTTGACGACACCCGGCGGTCACTCGAAACCGGCGCGCGCGTGGCGAACGACGCGGGCGCCAGTTCCATCTGTGACGCGCTGCTGGCGCCGACGCCGGGCGAAATCACGTTCGAAATCATACGAAATCTTGGCGTCACGGGCGTCGCAGTCGACGATGCTGCGGTCCGCAGGGCCGTTGCCTTTGCGTGGCGGTCGCTCAAGCTCGTGATCGAGCCCGGCGGCGCGGTCGCCTTGGCGGCCGTGCTCGAAGGTCTTGCCGATGTCAGGAACCGGACGGTCGTTGTCGTCCTGTCAGGTGCGAATGTGGATGCGGATATGTTCCGCGACTGTCTGGAAGGCGCCTAGCTGTTCTCGTTTGCAACCAGGTTCAGCCGGGACTGCTGTGCGTCACGGCGCAGAAGCTGACCCTCGACAAAGGCACCCGCCTCAATCGTCAGCTCTTCATGGACGATGTCCCCGGTCACTCTTGCGCTGGCCGACAAGACCACGCTCCGCGCGCGAATTTCGCCCGTTACGGTGCCATGCACGCTTGCCACGTCACATTCAATCTGTCCGGTCACGCTGGCGCCTCGGCCAATCGTGGCTTCCGCACACCGCACGTCGCCATCGACGGTTCCTTCGATCTGAACCGTGCCCTCGCCGTCAAGGTTACCGGAGATCTGCATATCGGAACTCACGATAGACGGAACACCGCTACCGACGCCGCCTCGATCATTTTTTGAAAACATACTGCCCCGCCTTTATGAAGTTCGCCGGATCCTGTGGCCGGCCGTCCACCAGAATTTCATAGTGCAAGTGCTCGCCCGAGCTGCGCCCGGTGCTGCCGATAAGCCCCACTTTTTCGCGAAACTCCAGTCTTTGTCCACGTTTCACAAAAATTGTCGACAGATGGCCATAGCGCGTGCGCACGCCCAGGCCGTGGTCGACCTCGGCCAATTTTCCGAATCCGCCCTTCCAGCCGACAAATGTCACCACGCCCGCTGAGGTCACCCGCACCGGCGCACGCCGGCGGCTCGCGAGATCGATACCGGAGTGAAATGCCAGGCGTTTGGTGAACGGGTCGATGCGCCGGCCAAACCCGCTTGTCGTGCGAAACTCGTCCAGGGGTACGACAAGTGGCAACCGCTCCATCAACTCCTGAAGCCTTTGCAGATCGTCCACCCGCCGATCGACGGCCGCAATCTGGTGCGCCAGATCCGATCCAGGACTGCTGTCCAGCGCCAGCAATGGGCCGCCCACACCGCGATGCTCGCCTGCCGCGCGCGCCATGCGGTCAAGCAGACGCTCGACATCCAGACCGGCGAGATCGAGTGTGCGCTTCAGCGCCTCGCCGCTTTGCCCGGCTTGTTCACCCAACCGGGACACCGTTTCGATCTGCGCCGTCTCCAGGTCCTGAAGCCGTTCGAACAGCTCGGCAACCTGGGTGCCCAGCGATTCCCGCTGGCGGTCCACCGCCAGCTTCTCCTCGACCGCGCTCTCGAGTTGCCGCGTCGTGTCCGTCAGTCGATCCTGAAGCCTGGCACGTGCAACATCGATGGACTCGGCTTCAGCCTTCAAGCGCGCCACCTGGCTGTGGAAACCGTCAACTTCCGACGACAGGGTTTCACGATCGGCCTGCATCATCGCCAGTTGAAAATCCCGGGATTCGATCTGGCGCCGCATATCTGCACGGGAGCTTTCGAGTTGCTGCATGGCGATATTCAGGTGGGCCTTGGACTCAACCTCTGCCTGGTAGGACAGCGCCAGCGATGCCGCCCGCGCACGTTCCTGCCCGAGATGATCTTCCAGAGACTTCACCTCTGATTTCAGCCGCAGGTTCCTCGACGCGAGATCGACCGTATTTTGTTGCATCGCCGTCAACGACAGGCGCTGGATAACCGAGAGTTCGCGAAGCCCCTGAAGATCGGTCGACAAGATTTCGTTGCGATCACGCAGGTCTGCGATCACCTCGTTCCGGTCCGACACGATGGCTTCGTGAGACATGAAGCGTGTGGTCGAATAAGCCGACAAGATCAACACGCCGGCGGTCAGTGTGACGGCCGCGATCTGGATCGGCCGGCCGGCCCGAATGTAGCGGACGCGGCCCTGCGAGCGCAGGATCAGCTCCCGCTGCTCCGGAAACAACTTCGCCAACGCTTCCCGCAATGGGATCACGCGAACACTCCCCTCTCCCCAAAACACCGCACCGAAACCCATCCGGCTCAAACACGCACCTGACTTGCGCGATTCGGCGGCTCAGCGGCCGGCTCCATATGTTATCGCCGCCCGCATCACAACGGCGGCGGCGACTCTTAGTCTTCGATCTCTGCGGGCGTCAGCGCATCACTGACACCGATCATGCTGTCCCGGGTCACCAGTTTCGCCAGCTGTTCTTCATCCCAACCCTCGGTGCCGTCCGGCCGTTGCGGCAAGACCAGGTAACGAAGGTCGGCATTGCTGTCATGCACGCGAACCTGTTTCGCTTCGGGAATCTGGGTCCCGAATTCCTGCAGGACGGCGCGCGGCTCGCGCACGGCGCGGGATCGATAGTCCCGGCGCTTGTACCAGGCCGGCGGAATCCCGAGCACCGGACGCGGGTAGCAAGAGCACAGGGTGCACACGACCATGTTGTGCACCTCCTGGGTGTTCTCGACGACACAAAGCTCCATGGGGCTCATGTTGATGCCGAACGTCAGCAGCGCCTCGTCACTTTCGTTCATCAGTTTCGACTTGAACTCGGGGTCCGCCCAGGCCCGGGCCACGATCTTGGCACCCAGCGCCGGGTTGCGGCTTTCCCGTTCCTCGATGGAGCGGCGAATATCGTCCGACGAGATAACGCCCTTTTCGATCAGGAGTTCACGCACCGCGGTTTCCAGTACATGGGCTTCCAGCGGCGGCAGTGCGTCTTCCTGGATCGGCTTGCCGTCATGGGTGTGGGTGGGATGCTCGTGATCGTGGGCGTGTTCGTGTGTTTCGCTCATATTCGTTCAGCCTTTCACGCGCCTAGGCCGGCGCCAGCCAATGCTCATAGATTTCGATTTCAAGCGTATCTTCCGGCTTGCCGTCATAATCATCCCAAAGCTCGCTCTGCGCGAAGTTCACGCGGTACAGCATTTTGTAGGGAAGCCCCGAGTGGCCGACGGCCAGCAGTTCCGGGTTGGGGAACGAGCCGACTATCCGCTCGATCACGCCGGTCTTACCGCGCACGTAGATCGGTGTCCGCACATGGCCGGGCTGATCGCGGTCCAGGATCCGGACGCGATCGCCGGGCTGGAATCTAGCCTCCATTGCGTTCCGCCTCCAGACGCGGACGCACTTCGGCCATCTTGGCGTCGAGTTCTTCCTGTGTGAAAACACCCTTTTCAAGAAGCAGCCAGGAAATCGCCTGCAGCCAGCGCTCGTAATAGGGGTATTTGTGATAATCCTCGCCGAGCGCTTCCTGCATGCGGCGCGATTCATCGACCCGCGCGAGACGACGGCGCTGATCGAACAGCAGCATCATCATCGCATCGACGGTCTTTTCCCAATGGGTCGGGTCGTGCTCGTTGTTTTCGGGATCAACCGGGCCCGCCGGTAATCCGCCGTAATCCTGTGGACCGCGCATATCCTCCCCTCGCTTGATTCGGCGCACATTGTTAGCACCTTGCCGTGTCATGACAAGGGTTTCGTCGGCCAATATGCGTGAATGCGCACCGTTCCCGTAGGCCTATAGAATTCCTCAATGATTTCGGCCCACAATGGAGAGTCGTCCGAAGTGCCGGAGAGCGCGAATGTCTATAGATCGTCAGCAACTGGCGCGATCGATCGATGTGGGTCGATCATCGACGCTGAATTGCTTCGAAACCACTAAGGATATTGCCGGAATTGCCGCGGGCATCGCCGATGACGATCCCCTTGGTCCCATGTTCCGCAACCGATCTGAATATGGCGATCTAGTCCGCAGCCAGGTCGGACGTCAGAAGCTTCAATCGCAACGCCGCGCGTTCAAGTCGCTCCTCGACACTCAGCGGCGTGTCCCGCGTGACATGCTCACCCACGTCGTAGAAGTACCAAAGGCGGGCCCGGAAGGCCGCGGCCTTGGGATCAAGGCCCGCCTCTTCAAACAGCGACCGCGCCAGCGCCATGCGCCGATCGTCAATCTGAGCGACGGCAGCGGCCACTTCGGGATCGAACTGCGCCCAGGCCCGCATCGCGTTGTCGTACCGGTCAGGGTCCTCGCGCGCCAGGAACTCGAGGATCGCACGCATTTTGTCGATCGGGCCGCCATCAATCGTTTGCACATGGGCCATGACCGGATCGGTCTGCGCCCGCGCCCAATACTCCGGTAACGAGCGAAGTAGGTCGTGCCGATCCTTGAAGTGCCAATAGAAACTTCCCTTGGTCATCCCCAGCCGTTGCGCCAGTGGCTCCACCTTGACGTGATCGATACCGCGTTCGCGGAGCATCTCCATCGCCTCGGCCAGCCAGGAATCCCGGTCCTTTGATTGCTCTTTCTTCTTGGTCATGGCACGTCCTGAAGTTCCATACGTCAACGTATTGACCTCGACACGACAAAACAATAACATACGCTACCGTATGGTGCAGACGGTCTTCCCGTTCTGCGCCAGTTGCGATTAGAGTATCCAGTTACAGCGCCGGAATTGAAGGGCAGGAGGAAAACCGCATGGCTGAACCAATCATCAAGGTCCGCGACATCGCGTGGGGCCGCATCCAGTCACCCGATCTCGATGTGCAGGAAGAATTCCTGACCAACTTCGGCATGATTCGCGCCGAACGCACGAACGACAAGCTGTTCATGCGTGGGACCGGCAGCAGCCGCCATATCCATATCACCGAAAAGGGTGACCCCGGGTTCATCAGCCTTTCGTTCCGGGCCGTCAGCGAAGACGATCTGCACAAGCTCGCGAAGGAAGCAGACGGCGCATCCGAGGTTGAAGAGATCGACGAACCCGGCGGGGGCAAGCGCGTCCGCCTGACGGAGCCGAACGGCTATACGATCGAGGTCGTGCACGGCGTCGAGGAAGTCGACGAAATTCCTCTTGAGCGACACACATACAATCTTGGCAACATCGACAAGTATGCGCGCGGGGGCACACTCTGGCGCACGCCGCGCGGGCCGGCCCATGTCATGCGTATCGGCCACGGAGTGATGGGAACCCCCAAGATGCATGAATGCACGGCCTGGATCCGGCACCATATCGGCCTGATCGCATCGGATGAGGTCTTCGCCGAGGATGACCAGGAAAAGGTCATCGCCAGCTTCAACCGCATCGACGCCGGCAAGGACTTCGTCGATCATCATGTCTTCCTCTACGTCCACAACGAGAATGCAGGCCTCAACCACATTTCGTTCGAGGTGCCCGACTTCGACGACGTGATGATGGGCCACGAACATCTGCGCGATAACGGCGACTACGACCATGTCTGGGGTATCGGCCGCCACGTCCTCGGCAGCCAGATCTATGACTACTGGAAGGACCCGTGGGGCCGGGTGCACGAGCACTGGGCGGACTCCGACACCCTCAACACCGATTATGGCACCCGCTACGTGCCGGTCGAGGAAGGTCTGCAGTCCCAGTGGGGTGAGCCGGCACCGATGGAATTCATCGGCCACGTCAGCCCGTAGTCCGCTTACCAACGAATTGCCGCGGCCCGGCCATGTTGCCGGGCCGTTTGCATTTTATTTCGCGACACCGGCTTGGCGCATCAGGGGTTTTCTGGCAGACAGAGGCTCACGGCCCCCCGACACCGCCGCAGGCTATGAACGACAGCTCCGCCGAACCATCCGAAGACGAGCCGCGCGACTTCATTCGCGACCGCATTCGTGCCGACCTGGAATCGGGTAAAACCTCGGCTCTCGTCACCCGTTTTCCGCCGGAACCCAATGGATACCTGCATATCGGGCACGCGAAATCCCTCTGCCTGAACTTCGGTGTCGTCGAGGAATTCGGCGGCGTCTGCAATCTGCGGTTCGACGACACGAATCCCGCTCGCGAAGACGAAGAATATCTGCACGCGATCCAGGAAGACGTGCGCTGGCTGGGGTTCGACTGGGGCGACAATCTATTCCATGCATCGGACTATTTCGAGCAGCTCTACGCGTGGGCCTGCCATCTCATCGAGGCCGGCTGTGCCTATGTTGACGATCTTTCGGCGGACGAAATTCGCGAGTATCGCGGCACGCTGACCGAACCCGGCCGCCCCAGCCCGTACCGGGACCGCACAGCAGAGGAAAATCTCGATCTGTTCGCACGGATGCGCGCCAGCGAGTTCGAGGACGGCGCGAAGGTGCTTCGCGCGAAAATCGACATGGCGTCGGGCAATATCAATCTGCGCGACCCGGTCCTCTACCGGATTATCCGCGCACCCCACCCGCGCACCGGTGATGCCTGGTGCATCTATCCCAACTACGATTTCGCCCACGGTCAGTCGGACGCGATCGAGCATGTCACCCACTCGATCTGCACGTTGGAGTTTGAGGACCACCGGCCGCTCTATGACTGGCTGATCGAGAACCTTCCCGTTCCCGCGCGACCGCGTCAGTACGAGTTCGGCCGGCTCAATCTGGGCCACACCGTTCTGTCGAAGCGGCGCCTGGTTAAGCTGGTCGAAGACGGGCATGTCGCGGGATGGGACGACCCCCGCATGCCCACCCTGACCGGCCTGCGCCGGCGCGGCGTGCCACCGTCCGCGATCCGCGACTTCATCGGCAGGCTCGGCGTGACCAAGTCCGATGGACTGGTCGAGATGTCCTATTTCGAAAACACGATCCGAGAACATCTGAACAGCTCTGCACCGCGCCGCATGGCGGTCCTCGACCCGATCAAACTGGTGATCGAGAATTATCCCGAAGGCACGATCGAGGAACTCGATGCGGCCAACAACCCGACCGACGAAACTGCGGGCACCCGAAAGGTATCCTTCGGGCGTGAACTCTATGTCGAGCGCGACGACTTCATGGAGGCTCCGCCCAAGAAGTTCCGCCGCCTGGCAATCGGCCAGGAAGTGCGGCTGCGGTTCGCCTACTTCGTGACCTGCACCGAAGTCGTCAAGGACAGCGACGGCAACATCGTGGAGCTGCGCTGCACCTACGATCCGGAATCCCGCGGCGGGGATTCGCCCGACGGCCGCAAGGTTCGCGGCACGATCCACTGGGTCTCCGCCGCCCATGCCCTGCCGGCCGAGGTTCGGCTCTACGATCATCTGTTTGCCGAAGAAGAGCCGGGCAAGTCCGGGGAGTGGCTCGACGACCTGAACCCGAACTCCCTTGAAGTGCGGACCGGCTGCCTAGTCGAACCGGCCCTAGCCGAAAATCCCGGCGTGGTGCAGTTCGAACGCACCGGATATTTCTGCCCCGACCCAGACTCGAGGCCCGACGCGCTGCTGTTCAACCGGACGGTCAGCCTGCGCGACAGCTGGGCCAAGGACAAAGGCAACTAGCCCCGAAGCAAACGGGCGCCCTCCCGATGGGAACGGGCGCCCGCCGCACAAATACGATTCCGGTGCCTACTCGGCGGCCACGGCCTGGTGATGGTCGACGATCTCGCCCCGGCCCGGGTAGTTCTTCACGACGACGAACTCGACCCCCTTGAGCAGCTCGGCGAAGGCCGGGCGTGCGAACGGCATCGTCTGGGTGGTGACGAAGTAAACCGAATTGTCCGGCTTCACCAGGAATAGGACCGGCTCGGAAAACAGCGCAGGCTCCTTGATCTCGGCGCAGCTGATACCCTTGCCGGCCGAGATGTACAGCCCCCATTCGCGGGCCTTGTCGAGGTCGAGGGAGTGACCGACGATCAGGTTATCGAGCCTCCACTTCTCCTTGGGTTCCGCCGCACGCTCTTCGGGGTCGGAACTGATGACGACAATGTCGACACCCTTCTCTGCGAATTCACCGGCGAGCTTGTTCAGCCCCCCGAGATACATGGAGCAGATCGGGCAATGCAGACCGCGGTAGAACACGATCATGGTGAAGTTTTCCGGGCTCTGGTCGCCGAGGCTCCAGGTTCCGCCGCCGACGGTCGGGACGTCCAGGCTCGGGGCCAGCTGCTGGGGGGGTCAGGGGATTGATCGAAGACATGTGTTTCTCTTCAGGGGAAATGAGTTAAACAAGAATGGTGTGCGTCTCACGCCCATCCGGTTCGAGCGGAAGGTCGTGGCCACACGTCCGATCCGGAACAGATAAGACCAAATATTGATTTATCTTTTCCCCCACGCAACATGTCGTATGAGCCCCGGCCATGCGGCCATCCCAGCCCCGTATGGAGTGCAAAATGGAGATCAACATCCCCGAGGTCTTGGCCGAGGTCACGGCGGCCCACGACCGCTACGAGGCCGCACTCACGACGAACGATCTCGATGTGCTCAATGAACTGTTCTGGACCAACGATCTGACCCTGCGCTACGGCATCGGTGAGAATCTCTACGGTCACGAAGCGATCGCAGGCTTCCGCGCCGCCCGCGATCCCAGCGATGTCGCACGCACGACCGGCCCCGTCATCGTGACCACATATGGCCGGGATTTCGGCACCGCGAACCTGGAATTCTATCGCGAGAGCATGGGCGACGGCACCGGCCGGCAGAGCCAAAGCTGGGTTCGCATGCCCAAGGGTTGGCGCATCGTCGCCGCCCATGTGAGCGTCATCCGGAAGTAGAGTTTCCTTCCGCGGAACGGAGAAAGGCCGCGCTCCCGCGCGGCCTTTTCCTCTTAATTGTTCGCTGCGCGCCTAGCTTGCGACCCGCCACACTTCCGGGGCGTTCTGCATCTCCTGCAACAGCGCCTGGCGTTGATCTTCCATCTGGGCGGGAAGCCGGTCGGCGAAACTGTCGAATAGTTCCTTCTGGGCTTCCGCTTCGTTGCTGCCCGCATCGCGCGACAGATCCATGATGCCGCTGAAGGCATCTGCGGTGAAATCGAGCCCAGTCCAGTTAAGGTCGTTGTAGCGCGGCATGTTGCCAAGCGGTCCCTCGACCGCATCCAGGTTCTCGTGGACCCGGTCGCATACCCATTCCAGCACGCGCATATTCTCGCCGAAGCCCGGCCAGATGAACTTGCCGTCGCCATCCTTCCGGAACCAGTTCACTCGGAAAATCTTGGGTAGCTTGAGCTCTTTCTCCGCGAAACCGAGCCAGTGGCTCCAGTAATCGGCCATGTTGTATCCGCAGAACGGTAGCATCGCCATCGGGTCGCGCCGGATGGCAGCCTGATTGTCCGCCGCTGCGGTCGCTTCCGAACCCATGGTGGCCGCCATGTAGACGCCGTGCTGCCAGTCGGTGGACTCATATACCAGCGGGAAGGTGGTACTCAGGCGGCCGCCGAAGACGAACGCATCGATCGGCACCCCGTCGGGGTCATCCCAGGCCGGATCGAGGCTCGGGCAGTTCACCGCGGCGACGGTGAATCGCGCATTCGGATGTGCGGCAGGCGTATCGCTGTCCGGTGTCCAGTCATCGCCGCGCCAGTCGATCAGATGCGCCGGCGGATCGCCGTCCTTGCCTTCCCACCAGACATCGCCATCGGCGGTCAGCGCGACATTTGTGAAGATGGTGTCGCGCTGGATCATCGTCATGGCGTTGGGGTTGGTCTTAGTCGACGTCCCCGGCACAACGCCGAAGTAGCCCGCCTCGGGATTGATCGCGTGAAGCCGGCCGTCCTCGCCGGGCTTGATCCAGGCAATGTCGTCACCGACAGTGCTGACTTTCCAGCCCTCGTAGCCGGCGGGCGGGATGAGCATGGCCAGATTAGTCTTGCCACACGCGCTCGGGAACGCGGCCGCGACATATGTCTTCTCGCCCTTGGGCGATTCGAGCCCGAGGATAAGCATGTGCTCGGCGAGCCAGCCCTCCTCCTTGGCCATGATCGACGCGATGCGTAACGAAAAGCATTTCTTGCCCAGCAATGCGTTGCCGCCATAGCCGCTGCCATAGGACCAGATCGAATGGTCTTGCGGGAAATGCACGATGTACTTGGTCTCGTTGCACGGCCAGACGACATCTTCCTGGCCGGGATCCAGCGGCGCACCCACCGTGTGCAGGCACGGCACGAACTTGCCGTCATCCCCCAGCACGTCGAGGGCGCCCTGCCCCATGCGGGTCATGATGCGCATGCTCGCCGCCACGTAGGGCGAATCCGTCAGCTGCACACCAATATGGGCGATGTGTGAGCCCAGCGGCCCCATGCTGAACGGGATCACATACATGGTCCGGCCACGCATGCAGCCATCGAACAGCCCGTTCAGGGTCTGGCGCATCTCGTCGGGTGCGACCCAGTTGTTGTTCGGGCCGGCGTCGACCTCATCGTCCCAGCAAACGAAGGTGCGGTTCTCGACCCGCGCCACATCGTTGGGATCCGAGCGGGCGAGAAAACATCCCGGCCGCAAATCCTGGTTCAAGGGGATGAGCATCCCGGCATCGACCATCTGCGCGCACAGCCGGTCGTACTCTTCCTTGGTGCCGTCGCACCAATAGATATCGTCCGGCTTGGTCAGCGCGGCGACTTCGTCGACCCAACTGAGCAGAGCCTGGTTACGGGTTCGACCGTCTGCCGATTGCCCCATCTTCAACGTCCCCTCCGGCGCTCTTCGTCGCCTGTTTTCCTAAACCAGAATTTCAAACTATAAGCCAAAGGACTCGGTCGGTGTAAACAGCCGGGCCGAGATAAATTTGGGGGCGAATTGACGCAATTTACAAGCCCGATATCCGCCGCCTAATTCCGTTCCCGCCGAGCCTCCGTCCCCACCGTTGCAATTCGCAGGATGTTGGTTCGCCCCGGGGTCCCGAACGGCACACCCGCGGTGATCACCAGTCGGTCTCCGGTCTTTGCAAATTCCTCGCTTTCGGCGACCCGGCTCGCACGGATCACCATGTCCAGGAAGCTCGTTGCATCCTCTGTCTCGACGCAATGCACCCCCCAGGCCAACGCCAGCCGGCGCGCGGTCTCGACGAACGGGGTCAGCACCAGGATCGGCACCTCGGGCCGTTCGCGCGACGCCCGCAACCCGGTCGAGCCGGATCCGGTGTAGCAGACGATGGCCGCCGCGTTCAGCGTTTCGGCGACCTGACGAGCCGCCAGGGTGATCGCATCGGCCGACGTGGTCTCGGGCTCGATACGACCGGCATTGATAGCGGTGCGAAATTGCTCGTCGGCTTCGACCGACTGTGCCACCCGATCCATCATTGCGACCGCTTCCACCGGGTAGTCGCCGATTGCCGACTCCCCCGATAGCATCACCGCGTCCGCCCCTTCGAACACAGCATTGGCGACGTCCGATACCTCGGCACGGGTCGGAACGGGCGCATCGATCATGGATTCGAGCATCTGCGTGGCCACCACGACGGGCTTGCCGGCGTGCCGCGCGGCGCGGGTAATCGCCTTCTGGATGCCCGGCACCTGCTCCACGGGAAGCTCGACCCCCAAATCGCCGCGCGCAACCATCAGTCCATCGGCGATATCGACGATCTCATCCAGATACGCCAGCGCGCGTGGCTTCTCGATCTTGGCCATCACCGCCGCGCGGCCGGCGACGATCTTCTTGGTCTCGGCGACATCGTCGGGCCGCTGCACGAAGGACAGGGCCACCCAGTCGACATCCAGCGACATGGCGAAGTCCAGGTCGCGCCGGTCCTTGGGTGACAGTGCCGGCACCGGCAAGGTCACATCGGGCACATTAACGCCCTTGTTCGACGATAGCGGTCCCCCGACGATGACGCGGGTGTCGGCGTAGTCCTTGCCCGATTCCACGACCTCCAGATGCACCTTCCCGTCATCGAGCAGCAGGCTCGTGCCCGGCTCGATCGCTTCGAAGATTTCCTTGTGCGGCAGTTCCGCACCCGACGCATCGCCCGGGCTGTGTTTCAACTCGAGCCGGAAAGATGCGCCCTCTTCCAGAACCGTATCCGGCGCCACCTCGCCGACACGCAGTTTCGGCCCCTGCAGATCGACCAGAATGCAGATCGGCCGGCCGAGTTCCTGCTCGACCGAGCGGATGCGGTCATACATCGCACGCACGTCTTTATGGGAACCGTGGCTCATGTTCAGGCGGAAGGCATCCGCCCCGGCTTCGAACAGAGCCCGGATCATCTCCTCGGACGCACTCGACGGCCCGAGGGTTGCCAATACCTTTACGTTACGAACACGACGCATGATGACGCCATTTCAACACGAGCGCGCGAGTCAGACTCATTTCGCACAATCGACACATTGGGCTGCGGCCGGATCGACCGACAGACGTTTTTCGGGAATGTCCGTGCCACAGGTCATGCAGGAGCCGTATTCCCCCTCGTCGATGCGCGTCAATGCAGCATCGATCAGACGCAGGCGCATCTGGCGGCGATCCTCCTCGGCCTGGGCCATGGCCTGGACCTGCAGTGCGTCCATACGCGACAGGCGGCCGACACTCTGCTGATCGAGTGTGACAGTTGCACGGTTCTCAGCAGTCGCACTGCTCGAATCCGTCAGCACCGCCTTTTCATCCAGCAAGGCCTGCCGGAAGGCCTCGATATCGATATCGGGTCCGGACATAAAAACAATTGGGAAGCGAGACGCAGTGAAAATCAAGTGTCGCGGCGCATCCGGCTACCGTCGCCCGCCGAATGCCGCTACACTCACGACCTTCGAACAACATAGCGGGGACTTCGCGATGGCACGTTTTGACGACAAGGTTTGCCTGATCACGGGCGGCGCGAGCGGGATCGGCGCCGAAACCGCCCGGCGGTATGCCGGCGAAGGCGGGCGGGCCGTAATCGGCGACGTGGACGAGGAACGTGGTTCCGCGCTCGCGGACGAGATCGGCAGCGGCGCGGCCTTCGTGCGGATCGATGTCAGCGACCCCGCCTCCTGCGCCGCCGGCATTGCTTTCACCACCGAGACCTTCGGGCGGCTCGACGGGCTGGTGAACAGCGCCATCCGCATGGGCCCCGGTGCGTTGGTGGAGCTGACACTGGACGATTGGAAAAAAGTGGTCGATTCCGGCCTGACCGGCACCTTCCTGATGACCCAGGCCGCGGGCCGCTGGTGGATGGACCAGGGTGCCCAAGGTGCCGTGGTGAACCTGTCATCGACCGGCGGCCTGCAGCCCTACAACCTGGCCGGTGCCTACAGCACCACCAAGGCCGGGGTCATCATGCTGTCGAAACAGTTCGGCCTCGAATGGGCCCGCCACGGCATCCGGGTGAACACGGTCTGTCCGGGCCACACGGAAACACCGCTCACGGCCTATATGCGCGACCCCGCCGTCAAGCAGGCGCGCGCGGACGTAACGCCCCTAAACCGGGTCGGACAGCCCGACGATATCGCGGAGGGAATCCTCTATCTGCTGTCCGACGAAGCGTCCTATGTCACGTCGTCGGAGCTCGTCATCGACGGCGGCATGTCGACGAGCCTGTTCAACCACATGCCCGGGCGAAAGTGGGACTGACAATCGGCACGGCTGCCTAGGCGACTGGACCGAGGCGGAACTCCACATCGGGATCGTTCGCGATCTGGTGGATCAGCGCGATCTCCCAGTCGATATATTCCTGCATGCGCGCCTCGACGTCCGCGTTTCGGTCATAGGCGCGAAGGTAAACATCGATGCAATCCTCATCGGCGGGATAGGCCGGATCACCTTCCACTTCGTGTCCGGCCGCAAGCCAGGCATCCGTGCCACCTTCGAGCACAACGACCTCAGCACCGGTCAGCGCCCGGGCTTCCTCGACGGCGAGGGCTGCCACCCGGCCATCCGCACTAGTCAGGACGAGAGTTCCCGCTTCAGGCAAGGCCGGACCTGTCTCTCCAATGCGCGAGCGGATGGCCCATTTCGCGACCGGGATATGCGCCTTGCGAAACGCCCGGCTTTCGCCCAGATCGAGGATCGCGAGATCCGTCTCGCCCAGGCGCCGCGACAATTCTTCGACAGAAATTTCGGGAATCGGCGTGATCCCGGGCACCGGCTCGGGAGCCATTTCCTGTGCACCGGTCATACCGTCGACCAGAACATGGACATCCGGGTATCCCATCTGCACCAGCCAGTGGGCCGTCATGGCCGCACGCACGCCGGTGTCGTCAGCCAGCACGATTCGCCCACCGGGCACGCCGATCTGGAAGTCCGTCGCCTGCACCAGCTGCCCGCCCGGCGCCGAGCGCGCACCGGGCAAATGTCCGGCGGCGAATTCGTCCGGGTCGCGGACATCCAGCAGGTAGAGGGTGCGGTCTGCATTCTGCCACCGCCAGTCATCGAGCACCGCGCGGGAAATCGTCGATATCCCGTAGTCCGCGACGATCCGGTCGCGCATCTCCAGCGCGGCGGCAAGCGAACGCGGATCACCGGCGTCGAACCGATCCGTCCGGCCATATTCCAGCTCCAGCCCGGCCAAGTGCCAGCCCATGGTGCCGTTCTCGAGCGCGACCACGCGGTTGGGGACGCCGAAATTGATGACCGACTGTGCCCCCACGATGGACCGGGTCCGCCCCGCGCAGTTCACGACGATGGTGGTGTCATCCGACGCCACGAAGTCGCGAATCCGGTAGGCCAGTTCACCCCCCGGCACGCTGACGCCACCGGGAATGTTCATGTTCCGGTATTCGGCGAAGGTGCGGGAATCGAGCACCACCAAATCCTCGCCGCGATCCTGCATCTGCTTCAGGGTCTGCGCCGGGATCGAAGGCGTTTCGTAGTGATGCTCCACCGCCTCGCCGAAGGCCTTGCTGGGGACGTTGATGCCCGAATAGATGGTGAATCCGGCGGCCTGCCAATCCTCGGGGGTCGCCGGGCAAATGGACACGTCGGTATAGCCGATGGACGCAAGCGTCTCGGCACCGCGCCGGGCGAGCGCGGCATTGCCTGCTGCCGTCACGACGACCCGGGCGCCGGATCGGGGCACCAGCCGGGCCACCTCCAGCTCGATCCGGCTCAAGGGTGCGTTGACAGCCCAGAACAGATGGCATTGGCCGAACTCTCCCTGCTCGCGAATATCGAGCAGCGCAATCTCGGCGTCCTCGAGCATCGCGGCGCGAAGAGAATTGGAATCGATCTCGGTCATGACTAAATTCTACAACATTCAGATGTGTATTGAGGTCCGGCAAGCGTCCGGTGCATGATAGCGTCTGTACGGTCGAATGTGACCGCAACCTGTTCCAGTCTGAATTCCCAGGAGGGTCCAAATGGCTTTGACGATCGATCAGTTTGCCGAGGAATGTCAGCAGATCCTGAGCACTGACTCCGGTGAAAGCGGCCTCGAACAAGTTCGCCTCGTCGTTGAGACGTTTCTCGCGGATCAGGAGTTCATCAGCGAGCATCTCGGCCCCGACAATGAAGACAACCGCCGTGTTCTCTACGAGGACCCGGAGCTCGAATTCTGTATCTAAGCGCATGTCTTCAAGGGCGCGAACGAGGCACCGCCCCATGACCATGGTCCGACCTGGGCGATCTATGGACAGGCAACCGGGCAGACGGTGATGACGGAGTTCGAACAGGTCAGCCCGCCGGCCGACGACAGCCCCGGAAAGGTCAAGCCGACCAAGTCCTATGATCTCGACCCGGGCATGGCCGTCACCTACCCGATCGGCCGCCTGCATTCGCCGAAACGCGAAGGCGAGACACGGCTGATCCGGATCGAGGGCAAGGACGTCACCAAGTTGTCGCGGGATGCCTATGAACGCGCCTAGCCGCGCGTCTCACGCAACATGACCGGTAGCCGCGACGGGGCAATTACACGCGCCGCACGCCAGTTCGACGACGGCTCGTTCGAAGCGGGTCTTGCGCGCCTTGTCGCCCACGCCACCCAGAGCCAGTTGCGGGAATCCCATCCCGACCTGCGGAGTTACTTCACCGATGTCCTCGCCGCGGATCTCTCGGATCTCGGCTTCACGTTCGATGTCCTGGACAATCCCGAGGCCGACGCTGGCCCGGTCCTGATCGCCGAGCGCCACGAGGAGGACGCCCGGCCGACGATCCTGATCTACGGTCACGGCGATGTGGTTGTCGGCCAGGATGATCGCTGGCGTGCCGGTCTGACCCCCTGGACACTGACCCGCGACGGTGACCGGCTCTACGGCCGCGGTACCGCCGACAACAAGGGCCAGCACTGGATCAACATCTCGGGTCTGCGCGCGGTCATCGCCGAGCGTGGCTCGCTGGGGTTTAACTGCAAGATTCTTCTGGAGAGCGACGAAGAGGTGGGCTCGCGCGGTCTGCGGGAGTTCTGCCGCATCCACCGGGACCGGCTCGAATCCGATGTGCTGATCGCCTCGGACGGGCCGCGCCTCGACCCGGCCCGCGCCACCGTCGTGCTCGGCTCGCGCGGGATCATCAATTTCGAACTGGCGTTGAAGCTGCGCGAGGGCGCGCACCATTCGGGCAACTGGGGCGGCCTGATCCGCGATCCCGGGGTGGTGCTGTCCCATGCCATTGCCAACCTGACCGACGCACGCGGCCAGATCGCCGTGCCCGAATGGCGGCCGACATCCCTGACGCCGGCGATCCGTGAACTGCTGGTCAGGGTCAAGGTGTCGGGCGGCGAGAACGCACCGGCGATCGACCGGGACTGGGGTGAAGAAGATTTAAGCCCCGAAGAACGGGTCTATGGCTGGAACAGTTTTGCCGTGCTGGCCCTCGACCTGGGCGCGCCCGACAATCCCCAGAACGCGATCCAGTCCGAGGCGCGCGCGGTGTGCCAGCTGCGGTACGTGGTGGGCACCGACCCGGATGACATCCTGCCGGCGTTGCGCCGCCATCTGGATGCGAACGGTTTCGAGGACGTGACAGTCACTCCGACCCGGATGTCGGGCATGCGCGCGACCCGCTCCGACCCGGAAAACGAATGGGTGCAGTTGGCCGTCCGTTCCATCGGTGAGACCATCGATGGCGAGGCCGCGCTGATCCCCAATATCGGCGGCGGCATTCCGAACGACATCTTCGCCGAGGATATGGGGCTGCCGACGGTCTGGATTCCTCACTCCTATGCCGGCTGCAACCAGCACGCGCCCGACGAGCACATGCTGGCCCCGGTCGCGCGCGAGGCGCTGCAAGTCATGGCCGGTCTGTTCTGGGATATCGGTGTGAACGGCACCTAGGCGCCGATCAGGCTCCGCAGGTGCATGAGGCCCAGTTCGGCCGCCTTCTCGTAGCTGGGCTCGCGGACGATCTGGAGCGAGAGGTAGCCATCAAAACCGATCGACTGGAGCGCGTTGATGATCTCGCCATAGTCGATATGACCGCCGCCGGGATACATCCGGTTGCTGTCGCTGATCTGCAGATAGTGGAGATAGTCCCGGCACTCGAAGATGCTGCGCGCGAAGGAAGCGTCCTCGATGTTCATGTGATAGGTGTCGAGCATGACGCCGAAGCCGGGGCTGTCCAGCTCCGCGGCAAAGGCCGCACCTTCCTGGGCTGTAAAGCCGAAATCCACCGAGAAACTTGCCTGGGGTTCAAACAGGACCCGGTTTCCCTTGTCCGCGGCATGGTCGGCGCCGCGTCGGAACGCGTCGTACATCCAGCCGCGTGCCGTGTCCCCGCCATCCCCGAGCTTGCCGCGAAACGAGCCGACCAGCACATCCACACCAAAATGTGCCGCGACGTCGAGCGCCGCCTTGAGCCGAGTTAATCCCTCGGTGCGGATCGCTTCTTCGGGATGGCACAGCCAGACCTTGTCCTGAAACCCGATGGCGGCTGTGTGGATCGACGCGACCTCGAGGTTACGCTTTGAGAATTCTTTCTCGATGGCCGGAAGATCGAGTTCCGCCGGCAGGCGCACCGACAGCTCCACGCCGTCATAGCCGAGGTCGGCAAGCACATCGAGATTAGCGCCCAGATCTCCCTGCTGGGCCGGCAAGAGCGGTGTATCCACCTCAGGCGATGCGACGCTGAAGCCTATTTTCATGATGGTCCTCCCCCTGTCCGGTCTCCCGGATTACATCACTCCGCCGCGGCGCGGAGCTCGAAACCGTCGCGGCTGAGCCCTGCCTTCTGCATGGCATCGCCGATGCGGGCGATCTCCACATCCGTCAGCTTGACCAGCGGCGGGCGGACCACGGCCCGGTCCTGGCGGCCGAGGACCACCAGCGCTTCCTTAATGCGGTTGTGCATGTCGCCGAAAGGATCGGCATAGAAGGCCTCGGTCGCATACCACATGTGCCCGGCGACCTCGCGCGCGGTGGCCAGATCGTCAGCCTGCACCGCGCGGAACAGTGCGACCTGCATGTCGGCAATCACCGAGCCCGCGCCCGACAGGAGGCCGTTGGCCCCCATCACAAGCGACGACATCAGCCAGGCCGAGTTAGTCGACAGCACGTTCAACGACCGCGGGAGCGACTGGAGCACCTTGATATGGCGGGCATGGACCTGGGGCGGCGACCAGTCCTTCACCGCCTTGATGGACGGGACGTCCTCGGCCAGCGACACCAGCGTGTCGAGGGAATAGGCAAGCTCGTCGCCATACTGGAAGATGATCAGCGGCAGGTTCGTCGCATCGGCAATGGTCTTGAAGTGCGCCTTCGCCATTTCGGGCCGGTGGCGGATGCCGCCCATGCCCATGGAATGGGGCGGAAAGCACAACAGCGCCGAAGCGCCGCCGGCTTCCGCCATTTTCGCAATCTTCGCCGCCTCGTGGCTGCCATCGGCATAGACGCCGTTTATCAGGGGCACGCGATCGCCGATCTCGTCCATGGCAACATCCAGGATGCGCTGCTGCTCGTCGAAGGAACAGGCGTGGATTTCCGAGGAATGGCCATTCACCGTGACCGCGCTGATACCCGCCGTGGCCGCCACGAACGACAGGTGCCGCCGGGTCTCGGCCTCGTCCACGGCGAAGTCCTCGTCGAAGGCGAGAATCGCAGCGGGGATCACGCCCGCGGGTGTGTAGTCCTTGAAAGGTGACATATCGGTTCCTCCTGCCTAGCCGTGATCATAGTCGGCAAGCGTGGTGCCGTCTTCCACATAGACCATGTTGTTGTAGCCGTCGGGCCGGCCGTTGGTGAGAGATTCGAGCAGCCAGTCGGCGATACCCGGATAGATCTGGCCCGCGACCTCGCCCATGGGATGGAACACACCTTCATACAGCCACAGCTCGGTTGGCCCGCCGAGACCGGCGCGGAAGGTGGCGATGTCGTCCGGCGTGCACAGCTCGTCCATGTCGCCCGCCACCAGCAGGTGGGGCACCTTCAGATCCTGTGCCGCGACCGGCAGATCGGCCAGGCGTGCGACAAAGGCGTTGAACTCGGCCTCATCGCTGTAGCCGGCCATGTACATGAAGATGCGTTTGAAGTTGGGCTGGGCCTGTTCGAAGATCATGTCGAACGAGCCGACATTGGCCATCTGCCCGCACACGGCGCTGATACGGGGGTCGGCCGCGCCGATCAGAACGCCCCAGCGCGAGCCCATGGACATGCCGAAAATGCCGATCCTGTCGGAATCCACATCATCGCGGGTGATCAGCCAGTCGACGATGGCCGAGGCCGCCTGCTCGTAATTGTTTTCGGTCTGCCAGGTGCCGTCGCGGTTGCACGCCCCCTGCCCCGGCCCATCGATGGCACAGACATTCATGCCGCGCGGAATGAATTCATTGTTGAACGGGTTGCAGACATCTTCCTTGACCTGGTCCATGCCCGGCAGGGCGATGATGGTCGGCTTGGGGCCTTCACCCGGCGCGGCGTGGAAGGTCGCATAGGCCTTCTGGCCCGGCGCGAACTCTACGGCGTGGGATTCCATGGTCCCGTTCGACCATTCGACGACCTTGCCGTAGCAGCGGTACAGCCCCTCAAACCATTCCACCTTCTGGGCCTGTCCGTGGATCGGGATCAGGTGCTGGGCACGGCCGAAACAGATGGCGGCGCGATGGTAGAGCTGGCGCGCCGTGATCAGCCGGCCGCGCGCTTCCGCATCCTTCGCCATGCCTTCCAGCACCGCGGCGCGCTTGCCCCAGGCCTTCGGGAACGAACGTCGGCCCGTGACCTTGGAATAGACCGCGTTCAAATCCTCGAACTTGGTACCACGCTCGAGCCGGTTTCCCATGATGCCGGGGTGCAGGATGTCTTCATTGTCCGACAGCATCAAAAAGTTGTCGAAGATCCAGCCCTGTTCGGCACGCAATTGCGGTTTTGGCATGGCTCGTTACTCCCCCGTTTTCCGGATTGATGTTCCGGTATCAGATTCCTTCATAGCCGCGATCGCGCAACCGGTCGACCAGGGTGTTGACCGCGTCGGACGGCACCTCCAGGCCCGTCAGCACGAACGCCCCCATCTGCAGGCTCGATTCCGCTAGTTCGGGAATGGTTCGCGTGGCCCCGGCCGCGTCGAGCGCTGCGGCGTGTTCGAGATCGCGCGAACGGGCATAGACCGGGCTGATCCGGATGCGCTGAAACAGCGGCACGAGGATCGCCGTAACCACCAGGAAGACGACGATCTCTCGCAGGAAAGGAATATCGGCAACATGCATCGGCGGTTCACTCGTCTGAGGGCCCGAACGATTATGGCATGTTCATCCGATTTGGCGGTCAGCCGTGGTCGTAATCGGCCAGTGTCATGCCTTCCTCGATATACACGTCGGTGCGGCCACCGGCCTCCCGCCCCTCGTTCAAGGTGGTCAGCATCCAGTCTGCCATCGCGGGATAGATTTCCGCCGCGACCTCGCCCATCGGATGGAAGATCCCCTCGTAGAGCCAGAGTTCACTGAAACCTGCAAGGTTCCCGCGGAAGGTGGCGATATCGTCCGGCGTGCACAGCTCATCCATGTCACCGGCCACCAGCAGGTGCGGCTTGTCCAGATTCTTGGCCACATCCGGCAGGTGATCATGGGTCTTCATGTGGGCGTCGAACTCATCCTCATCGGTGTAACCGGTCATGTACATGAAGATGCGTTTGAAGTTGGGCTGTGCCTGCTCGAAGATGATGTCGAAGGTGCCCACATTGGCCATCTGGCCGCAGACAGCCTTCACGCGGGCATCGTGGGCGCCGACCTGCACACCCCAGCGCGACCCCATGGACATGCCCATGACACCGATCCGGTCGGCATCGACATCGTCGCGTGCCGTCAGCCAGTCGATCACGGCAGAAGCCGCCTGCTGGTAATTGTCCGCCGTCAGCCAGGTTTCGTTGAAATTGCATTCGCCCTGGCCCGGACCATCCATGGCGCAAACATTCATGCCGCGCTGGGTGTAGTCATTGTCGAAGGGGTTGGCGACATCCTCTTTAAGCGCATCCATGCCCGGCAGGATCAGGACGGTCGGCTTGGGGCCGTCACCCGGTGCGGCGTGGAAGACGGCGTGGGCACTGTTACCCGGGGCAAACTCGGGCGAGACTTTTTCCATGCTGCCGCCCGACAACTCGATTAGCTTGTCGTAATTGCGGTAGAGCGCCTCGTAGCACTCATCCTTGTGCGGATTGCGATGGACCGGCACCAGGTGCTGGGCGCGTCCGAAACACAGCGCGGCACGATGGTACAGCCGCCGCGCCGTCACCAAACGGCCCTTGGCCTCGGCCTCCTTGGCCATGCCTTCAAGCACCACGGCACGCTTCTTCCATGCCTTGGGGAACGAGCGACGCCCGGTCACCTTGGTGTAGACCGCGTTCAGATCCTGCATCGCAAAGCCGCGCCCGACGCGCGTGCCCATGATGCCCGGATGCAGCACATCCTCGTTTTCCGACAACATCAGGAAGTTGTCGAAGATCCAGCCCTGATCGGCGCGAAGTTGCGGTTTCGGCATGTGTGTTTGCTCCCCTGACCATCGCTTTCAGCGATTTTCTGATACTACAAATCGATTCATAGCGCCCCTTGGACCAGGACGCCACCGGGTTGGGCGATCTCGATTTCACCGTCATAATTCGTGGACCGCCGGGTGCCAGGAGACAGCCCACATGAATGCAACCGATTTTGACGAGAACGCGCTTCGCATAGAGTTGAAGCCCCCGGTGGCGACCATCACCATCGACCGCCCCGACAATGAAAACCGCTTCGACCCGTCCCTGCTGCAGCGATTCGGCAAAATGGTCGAGGAACTGCGGAACAGCAGCGAGATCCATGCGGTTGTCATCACCGGAGCTGGCGACGACTGGTTCTCGGCAGGGCTGATGAATCCGGCGATCCGCGCCGCCATGACCAAGGACGAGGTGATTGCCTATGTGGTCGACGGCAACCGCATCTTCGACGAGCTCGAGGCCCTGCCACAGATAACCATCGCCGCGATCAACGGCAAGATCGTCGCCGGTGCGTCCGAGCTGGCGCTCGCCTGCGATATCCGGATTGCGGGAGACCATTCGAGCCTGATGCTGCCGGAAGCCAAATGGGGCGGCTTTCCCGGCGCCGGAGCGCCACACCGCCTGCCCATGGCGGTCGGTCACAGCCATGCGCTGGAGCTGATAGCGACCGGCAAGGAAATCGACGCCGCCGAGATGTTGCGCATCGGATTTGTGAACCATCTCCACCCGCAGGGGAAGGTCCATGCGGCGGCAGACGCGCTGGCGCGGACCATTGCCGCGAACGGTCCCCTCGCGACCCGCGGGGCCAAGCGCATCGCCCGGGCCCGGCAGGAGCCGGGGTTCCGCGCCGCGCGCGAGATGTCAGACACTTTGCGCCACGCACTCGAATGGAGCCACGACGTGGATGAAGGCATCGCGGCAGCGAAGGAAGGCCGCCCGGCGAAGTTCACGGGCCGGTAGGAGTAGATACTATGCGTGTTCGCACCACAGCGATGATCGCTGCCGTCTTGATGATGTTGGCCGCACCGCCGGCCCATGCCGACGCCATCGACGGAAACTGGTGCAACCCCGACAACGACAACCTGGAAATCCAGGGGCCACGGATCATCACCCCTGGCGGCAACAGGATTGCCGGAGACTATGACCGCCATGGCTTCCGCTACGTCATCCCGGCCGACGAGGCGCGCGCGGGCGTCGAAGTCGATATGGACCTGATCGATGACGAGACCGCACCGGGTCGTGGCACCGGGGCCGAACGTACCCATCGAGGTCTGGCGCCGCTGTTCCGCGGCGACCAGCTAGCACCGTTTCCTTTCGCCGCGCGTCACGCTAGCCTGCGGCCAACGCCAATCATGTGAAATGAACAAAAGGGGAAAAGGATGGCGGAATTCACCGCTGCGGACCTGGCCGTCGAGGACCAGTACAAGCTTATGAGCGGCGCGATCATCCCGCGCCCCATCGCCTTGACGGTTACCCTCGGCCCTGACGGGCCCAACGCCGCGCCGTTCAGCTTCTTTAATTGTATCGGGGTCTCACCGCCGATGTTCATGATTGCCTGCAGCCCGAAATCAGGTCCCAAATCCGGCGGCAGCACGGGTGAACTCAAGGACACGGTCGCCAACCTGCGCCACCACCCAGAGATGGTCGTGCATATCGTCGATTTTGAACTGCGCAATCGGATGAACGCCTGCGCACTCGACTATGACAGCAACGTCAATGAGATGGAGATCGCGGGTTTCAACACCGCCCCATCGAAATTAGTGAAACCCCCGCGCATCACCGACTGCCGAGTGGCGCTCGAGAGCAGGCTGATCGATATCCATGAGATGGGCACCCTGCCCTATTACGTGATCTTCGGCGAAGTCGTGCATTTTCACATGGACGATGCGCTGGTGAATGATCGCCTGCACGTCGACCCTGAAGCGCTCGACGCTTTGGGTCGCATGGCCGGAAATGGCGGCTACACGAAAATCACCGACAAGTTCACCATGCCCTTCCTGCACCCGCCGGGGTCTGCGCCGCCCGAAGAAACCATCGCCAAAGCCCGGGAAATCGCGAAGTCCGACCGCTAGAGAGATCGAGATGTCCGAAACCGCCGCACAAGAATCCGTCCGGGCCGACCTGGTCTACGCCGTCGACACCGGTGAGAAGCTGATCAACCAGACCATGCCCGCCGGCGACATGTCGCGCGTCGTGACCGGGACGTATGAGATGCACCCGCGCGACATCCGCAACGGCCGCCTCATGCGTAATGAATTCGCTCTCGATCGCAACGGTTTCGTGTTCGCAGACCACCCCACAGCGGTGACCGACTTCTTCGACAAGGACCAGGTAACCGGAGTCTACTATGACGAGGCCTGCAAACTAGTCGCCGAGATGAGCGGTGCGTCACGTGTGGAGGTGTTTGACCACACGATCCGCTCCAGCGACGACGACACGCGCAAGGAGAAGCTCGTCCGCGAGCCGGTTCATTCTGCCCACAACGACTATACGGAAAATTCCGGCCCGCGCCGGGTGCGTGAAATTTTCCCCGACGAAGCCGTTGATCTGCTATCGCGCCGCTTCGCGATCATCCAGGTGTGGCGGGCGATCCGGAAGCCGATCGCGCGCGACCCGCTGACCATCTGCGACGCGCGAACCTTCCTGCCTGAGGACCTGATCACCGCCGAGCGCCGCTACCCGCACCGGGTCGGAGAGACCTATCGCCTCGCCTTCAGCCCCGGTCAAGAATGGTATTATTTCCCGAACATGACCCGGGATGAGGCGCTGGTGTTCAAGGTCTATGATTCCGAAACCAGCCTGGATAGCCGCTTTACGCCTCACACCTCGTTCGCCGATCCGACGAGCCCGTCAGACGCCCCGCCGCGCGAAAGCATCGAGATCCGGACCTTCGCCTTCTTCGACGACTGATCTGGCCTGTCCGACCACAAGCGATCTTCACAATTCGGTAGGTCACCGTCTCGGCGCTACGGTCGCCGGGTCGGCAACGCTGTGCCCAATGCCATCCTTCGTCCCGAGCAGAAACCGAGACCATGCATCGCGCCAACAAGATCACCACCCTCGCCGCGACCCTGTCGTTGCTGACCACGCCGGCCCTGGCCGACGGCATCGTCGCCAAGATCGTGAACTCGCCGCTGAATTCGGCCGGGCTCGGCAAGGACGGCTACACGGCCCTGAACGACTATCTCCAGAAACCGGGCGCCGAGGGGATAGAATTCTACAACCCCGAAATCCCGGGCTTCGGCATCCCCGCCGCGCTCGCGCGCTTTGACAGCGGCCTGATCGTTCGCGACACCGACGGCAACGGCAAACTCGACCCGTCAGCAGACCGGATCATCGGCGGCGTCACAACCGACGCCCCCGATGGCGACCGCACCTTCGACGTGCGTTCGCTCGCGGAAGGTAATGCGCCGCTTCTATCCCAACCGACCGGGTTCTATTCCGAGCGTTCGGGCGAGCGTATCGGCGGCGCGATCATGCAGGTTCAGTTCAACACGGGTGCGGCCAAGGGAAAATATCGGCCCACCTTCGCGCTGCTGAACGATCCCGATGACCCGACCAGCGGCGACGGTACGTCCTACACCTACACGGTCATCGCGCAGTAACTGCAGGCGCTATTCCCAGCGCCCCGAGATCAGCACAAACGCAGCCTTGGCCGGTTTGCCCGACCGGTTGGTCCAGGCGTGGTTGGTACCGCGCTGAATGAGCACGTCCCCGGCACGCAGCACGGTCTCGTCATTCTCCATGATCGCCGTCAGCTCGCCTTCCAGAATGATCGCGTAGTCGACGGTCTCGGTGGTGTGCATGCCCGGATGCGCCTTGTCGTCGTCCGGCCGGTCGGCGTCATCGAACAGCTTTCCGAACATGCCGGCAAACTGGCGCGCCAGTTCCTCGGGGTCCTCGGGGTCGGGCGGATACTCGATGACGCGCAGCACCGTGCCTCCGGGCGGCGGCAGAACGCCCTCATGATCCTCGATTCCGTCAGGCGCACCAACGACGTCGGGTGCCGCGCCGGTTATCCAGATATTGTTGACGACATAACCCGGTCTCGCCTCGACCGTCCGAACGGCGGGTGTCGGCCCGTCTTCGGCAAAATAGGAATTTCCATTCTCGTCAATGGCGGTCACAACGCGGCGCGTGACCTTGTGATCGTCTGTCATTTCCCCCTCCAGAACAGAACTCGAATATGGCTACATTCTACACGACACACTGGCCCCGGTACTCTGCTAGTCTGTCGAGCGAAACGGGTGGAGCGACACATGAGCGAGACTTTGGCGACTCAAGTACATTCCCAATCGGGCATCCAGGCCCGAAAGGTCGCCGCGGCATGTGGTGCCGAGATCGAGGGTGTGGACCTGTCGCAGGATCTCGATGCCGCGACCATCGCCGACATCAAAGCCGCGCTGGTCGAGCACGAAGTTCTGGTGTTCCGAGACCAGGACATCTCGACTGAGAACCAGAAAACCTTCGGTCGCCATTTCGGCGAACTGACCGTGCATCCGTTCGCACCGAGTGACGAGAATGCGCCGGATCTCATCGTATTTGACAATGACGCCGACAATCCGCCCTGGGGCACGGATATCTGGCACTCCGACGAGACCTTCCGCGCCGAGCCACCCCTCGGGACCATATTGCGGGCGTTGATCGTGCCCGAATATGGCGGCGATACGCTGTTCGCAAGCATGTCAGCGGCTTATGAGGGACTGAGTGACCGGATGCAGCAGTTCATCTCGGGCCTGGAAGCCGTCCACGACTTCAAACCCTTCCGACAGTTGTTCGACGACGACGCGGAAAGTCGCCAGAAACTACGCGGGTTCGAGGATCGCTATCCCCCGGCCGTACATCCGGTGGTCCGCACCCATCCGGTCTCGGGACGCCAGGTTCTGTTCGTGAACCCGCAGTTCACGATCGCCATCAAGGGGATGGATGAGGCGGAGAGCCGCGCGCTCCTGGACCTGCTGTTTCACCAGGCCGAAATTCCCGAATATCAGTATCGCCATCGATGGGCGCCCGAAACGATGGTATTCTGGGACAATCGCTCGGTGCAGCACTACGCGATCCATGACTTCTATCCCAACCGGCGCAAGCTGGAACGGATCACGATCAAGGGGGACCGGCCGGCATCAGATTTCCCGGCGGTCTCGGAGGAGGTGGTACGCAGCCGAAAGGGCGCCCGTGCGATCAGTCACACAGGTCACGGGGCGCATAAGCCACGCGATTAAACGCCCGTGAGCGCCCGGTCCATATCCTCGATCAGATCGAGCGGGTCTTCCAGGCCGATAGAGAATCGCACCACACCATCGGTAATTCCAAGCATGGCACGTTCCTCGGGGCTCAGGCGCTGATGGGTGGTGGTCGCCGGGTGGCAGACGAGCGACTTTGCATCACCCAGATTGTTGGAGATATCCACCAGATCGAGCGCATCGAGCAGTGCGAAGGCACCCTGTTTGCCGCCCGCAACCTCAACCGTCACCAGCGTTCCGTGCCCGCTCATCTGGCGTGCCGCAAGCTCACGCTGCGGGAAACTCCCGAGGCCGGGGTGACGCACGAGATTGATCTTCGGGTGTTGCTCGAGATGCTCGGCAATCTCAAGCGACGCCTTCGACTGGTGCGTGACCCGCAGTGACAGGGTCTCAAGCGACTTTGCCATGACCCAGGCGTTGAACGGGCTCATCGACGGGCCCGTGTGGCGATAGAACGGGATGAAATGCTCGTTCATGAAATCCGCATCCGCCAGCACGGCACCGCCCAGGCAGCGCCCGTGACCATCAATATGCTTGGTTGCGGAATAGACGACGATATCGGCACCGAGATCGAGCGGCTTCTGGAACAGAGGCGTGGCGAACACATTGTCGATGACCACCCGCGCACCGGCCGCGTGCGCCATTTCGGCCACCGCGGGTATGTCCACCAGATCGAGCATCGGGTTCGACGGGCTTTCGAGAAACACCGCGCGTGTCGGCTTTTCCAGCGCCGCCTGCCACTCATCCAGACTGGTGCCGTCGACAAACTCCGTGTCGATTCTCCAGCGCGGCAGGATCTGATCGACGACGAAATGACACGAACCGAACAGGGCGCGGGACGCCACGACCCTCTCGCCGGCCCGCACCTGACACGCCAGAGATGAAAACACCGCAGCCATGCCGGTTGCCGTGGCGCGGCCCATCTCGGCCCCTTCCAGCGTCGCCAGCCGTTCCTCGAAGACACTGACCGTCGGGTTGCCGTAACGGCTGTAGATGTAGGCGTCATTCTCGCCCTTGAACGCGGCCTCCGCCTGGGCTGCGCTCTCGAACACGAACCCGGAATTCAGGTACAGCGCCTCGCTGGTCTCGCGAAACTGCGACCGCGACAAACCGGCGCGCACAAGATCCGTCTGGGGCCGCCGGGGGCAGTCGGAAGTCGTCATCAATCCCGTCCTGTCTCGTCTCGTTCGTTCGCACCCGGGTGGTCACCCGGCAGGCAGATGGCCTGTCCCACGACCCGTTGGCCGTCTTCCAGGACCATGACCGGATCGCCGTAAAGCACATACCCCCCGTCCAGTGCGTCACTGACCCGCTGACAGAAGGCTGCATCGTCCGGTCCAGTCAGCAAGCGATATCGCTTCCGGTTGCTATCGTTCATGGCCAGGTTCCCGCCAACACGAAGGAATGCAGCATATATGCCCTCCGAGATCACAAATCCAGCCAGGCGGACATACAGCGAGGTGGCGGGATGGCCGCCAGATGGTAAAACCGTCCTCCCTTCCGCAGATGACCCACGATGACCCTCCTCTGGATTCCCCTGACCCTTGCTGCCGCGTTCCTGCAAAACGTGCGTTCGGCACTGCAGAAGCACCTGAAGGGGGAACTGGGAACCATCGGTGCGACGTTCGTGCGCTTCGGATACGGTTTTCCCTTCGCGCTTCTTTACCTAGCGGGTCTGGTTCTAATCTTCGATTTCGACCTGCCCGCATTCAACCGCGAGTTCCTGGCATTCGCGGTTGTCGGCGGCCTGGCGCAGATCCTGGCGACGGCGCTGCTGGTCACCCTGTTCGACGCCCGAAACTTTGCGGTCGGCACGACCTACTCCAAGACCGAGACCGTCCAGGCCGCCGTCTTCGCCCTGGTGTTCCTCGGCGAGACGATATCCATCACGGCCACCATCGGCATTCTGGTAAGCCTGGTGGGTGTGATCGCGATCTCGGCCGCCCGTGCGCCATCGGGCCTGTTGGGAATTGCCCGTTCCAGGCTGGCGCGGCCGGCTCTGATCGGTCTCGCGTCGGGCGCCTTTTTCGGGGTTGCCGCCGTTTCCTATCGCGGTGCGTCACTGTCACTGGGCGATGACGGATTCCTGGTGCAGGCCTCCTTCACGCTTACCGTCGTTCTGGTGTTCCAGACATTGGTAATGGCCACCTTCATGCTGATGCGCGACCGGCAGGAGATCGTGCGGGTCATAAAGGCGTGGCGGGTCGCCGGACTGGTCGGCCTCAGCGGGGCGCTCGCCTCGATCGGCTGGTTCACAGCACTGACCATTCAGAACGCGGAGCTTGTGCGCGCGCTGGGGCAGATCGAGCTGGTGTTCACGATTGCATCCTCGGTGCTGATCTTCCGCGAGAAAATTCTGCGCCTGGAATTGACCGGTATCGTGCTGGTGGTTGCGGGCATCATCATCCTACTGCTGCGGTAACGCGCGGCTTGAGGGGGAAAACACGATGAAAGCAATACAGATACAGGCCTATGGGGGACCCGAGGTCATCGAGGTCGTCGATCTGCCCACGCCCACACCGGAACCCGGGCAGGTTCTGGTCCGGGCCGATACGCTGGGTGTGGGATATCCCGACATCCTGCTTCGGACCGGCGTCTACAAGTGGAAACCGGCATTGCCATCGATCCTCGGTAACGAAATGAGCGGCCATATCGAAGCCATCGGCGAGGGCGTGAGTGGTTTCCAGATCGGCCAGCCAGTTCTTGTGTTCGGCACGGGCGGCGGCCGCTATGCCGAATACAACGCGGTCGACACCGCGCTCGTCACCCCTCTTCCAGACACGGTGGATCTCGAAGCCGCCGTCACGATCCCGAACTATCTCGTGGCCTGGGCCATGCTGTTCGGGGTCGCGCGCCCGCACGACGCGAAGACGATTTACGTCAACGGTGGTGCAGGAGGCATGGGAACCGCCATCCTCGATCTCTGCCGCAGCGAGGGTATCGCCACCATTGCCGGCGCCAGCTCCGACGAGAAATGCGCTTTTGCGGCAAAGCTCGGAACACTGGGCACGGTCAATTATTCGAACGAGAATATTGTCGACAAGGTGCTCGAGGTCACCGAGGGTCGCGGCGTCGATATCAACTTCGATCAACTCGGCGGCCCGGGCCTGATGCAGTCACTCGACATGATGGCGCCGCTGGGCCTGGTCATTTCCTACAATGCCCTGGCCGGCGACCCAGACGAGGACTTGTTCCAGGGATTGCGCGAACGGCGCGGCAAAAGCATCGGGTTCCAGTGCTTTTCCCTGCACTGCTACGACGACAATCCGAAAGCCAAGGCCGACATTTTCGCATCCATCATTGCCCGCTTCGCGGACGGCGTGCTCACGCCCCCCATCCACTACCGGCTGCCATTGTCCGATGCGCGCCGGGCGCACGAACTCATGGATGACCGGCAGATCCTCGGGAAACTCGTTCTGAAACCCTAAATGTTTCGGGTCTATTCCGAGGCCACGCTGTGCCCGTCAGCGTCCGCTGGCGGGTAGGCACGACTTTCCGGGAAGCACACGGTGACTGTCGTGCCCTCGCCCACGCGGCTTTCAAGCGCAATCTCAGCGCCGTGCAGTTCGACCATCGACTTGACCAGCGCCAGCCAGCGCCTGTGGACCCGGCGCCTGCTCGTTCCGGTCTACCTGATTGGCGCCGCCCTGGTCCTGCCATGGTCGGCGAACATATCCGGCGCGAACATCGTCCGGCTCCTGACCGTCGATATTGTGCCCTTCCCGCTGCGCGACGGCGGCGGCCTGGAAGGGCTTTCGAACTGGTTGTGGCTGCTGGCATCCACCCAGGCCTGGCCCGGCGCCGTTGCCACGATCTAGCTCACCATGATCGCGCTGGTCGTCACCGGCCTGCTGTCGCTGGCCATGTTCCCACTCCTGTCACCACAACTGTTCAGCCAGCCGAGCCGGAGCCTCGGTCACATCGTGCTGGTCGTCATCCGCTCCACGCCCGAATACATCCTCGCATTCGTCCTGCGCCAGCTCTGGGGCCCATCAATGCTTCGGCCATTGTCGCGCTGGCGCTCCACAATGGCGGGATCATCGGTCACCTGATCGGGCGTCATACCGAGACCCTGATGCTGCGCGCCGATGCCTCCAAAGGCCTGAACTGCTACCTGTACGAGCTGTTGCCGCGCGTCTATTGCAGCTTGCTTGCCCTGCTCTTCTATCGCTGGGAGGTGATCATGCGCGAGACCGCGATACTGGGCATCCTCGGCATCGCAACGCTCGGTTTCTATGTCGACAGTGCGTTCGTGGAACTGCGCTTCGACAGAGCGCTTCTGCTCATTCTGTTCACGGCGGCCCTGAACATCGCCGTCGATATCATTTCACGACGGGTGCTTGCCTATCTGCGCCTGCGGACCGCCCTGGAAGGCCGCTAGAACAGTTTTTCCTGGGCCACCCGCGCGGCGTCTTCCATGGTCATGAACTCGGCGCCGTCGGCGAGCAGCTTGTCGACCAGCTTCTCGAACGCGAACATTCTGAACCCGCGGCCGATCACATAGGGATGCATGGTGTAGGTCAGGACGCCCCACTCCTCGTTCGCCTGCATGTAGACGAACTCGTCATACCAGCTGTCCATGACCTCACGGGCGGGCCGCAGGCCCGGCATCAGGAATGTGGGCGTGCGCATATATTCGAAATGCGGATGGTCATCGAGTGTCCAGCTGATCGGCATCTCGATGATGGAAGAATCCTCGCCATACTCGATGGGCTTGCCGAGCTCTGCCTTGTCGCCGCGCCGTGCCATCATTGGGATATAGTCACCGGCCATGAGGCTGCTGTCATACTCCATGCCCTCGGCCTCGAGCAGCTCCAGCGTGTTCTCGCTCAGATCCCAGGACGGCGAGCGGTAACCCCGGGCCTTTTTGCCGGTCAGCCGTTCGATGGCCGCGTTGGCCCGTTGCATATCCTCTTCTTCCTCGGCCCGGCTCTGTTCCGCCGGCGGCACATGGGCCCAGCTGTGATGGGCAACCTCGTGGCCGCCTTCGACGACCAGGTCGCATTCCGCCGGGTGGCTCTCGATGGTGAACCCCGGAATGAACCATGTCATCGGCAGACCCCGTGACTTGGCGAGGTCCAGAATGCGACGCGCACCCGTCAGCCCGAACTCTCCGCGCGACAGCATGGTGGGTGTCGCGAGGCCGCGGGCAATGAACCCGCTTTCCGTGTCGAAATCGAACGTCAGGCAAACAATGTGGCGTGGCATGAATTTTCCCCCGAAAACGATCCCTTTGGTTAGCGCATTCCGGCGCCAGAGTGTAGTAAGACCGGCTGAAATTTGCTTTCGGGGGAAAGTTGAATGGCAACCAAGACACTCGGCATAATCCTGAACGGGGCGACCGGTCGCATCTGCCGGACCCAGCATATCCGTGGTGGCCTGGCCCAGATTCGCGACGAAGGCGGGCTTCCCGTCGGTGACGATGTCATTATGCCGCGGCTGCTCTTGGCCGGCCGCAATGAGCAGCGGCTCGCCGAGGCCGGTGCCGAGTTCGGTATCGAGGAGTGGACCACGGATCTGGATTCCGCGCTGGCCGACCCCGATTTCCCGGTGTTCTTCGACGCCGCAGCCACCCACCTGCGCCTGGACACCCTCAATCGGGCGATCGATGCGGGGAAGCATATCTACACCGAGAAACCGATTGCGCCGTCCGTCGCCCAGGGCCTGGAGCTCATGGCGCGCGCCGATGCGGCAGGACTGCGCCACGGCGCTGTCGAGGACAAGCTGTTCCTGCCGGGCTTCCGGAAGCTCTCGCACCTCGTGGAGCAGGGTTTCTTCGGCCGGGTGGTCGGGTTTCGGCTCGAGTTCGGCTGGTGGGTGTTTGACGGCATCGAGGCCGAATCCCAACGCCCGAGCTGGAACTACCAGAAAGCCGGCGGCGGCGGGCTTCTGTCGGACATGCACCCCCATTGGCGCTACGTCATCGAAGGGATTTTGGGGCCGATCGCACAGGTCGCCAGCACTGCCTGGACAGCACAACCCGAACGCCAGGACGAAGACGGCAAGCGTTACGACGTTGACGTCGAGGACGCGACAGCAACCTTGCTCGAACTCGAAAGCGGCGCACGCGGTGCGATCCTGAGCTCCTGGGCCCGGCGTGTTCGCGGCGACGATCTGGTGACCTTCCAGATCGACGGGACCGAAGGATCGGCGGTCGCAGGCTTGCGCAAATGCTGGATCCAGTCCGGCGCCGACACGCCGCGTATCGAGGGCTTCAACATGGGGCCCGAGGCGGCAACGATGGATTTCTCCATGGATTACGACGCGCAATGGACCGAGGTGCCCGAAATAGCCCCCTACAAGAACCCCTACCGGTTCGGCTGGGAAGGTTTCATCCCCCATGTCGTTGCCGGAGACCCGTACGCCCACGACCTGTCCGCCGGGATTCGGGATGTCCAGCTGGCGGAAGCCTGCATGCGCAGTTCCGACACGCGCACCTGGGTGGACATGGCGCCCGTCACCTAGCGTCACAATCCGGACCACACCTGCTATATTCGGCCAACTCGAAATCCCGGAGCCGCCCCATGGCTGAACTGCCCGTCCTCGAACTCGGTGATGATCCCCGCGAACGCGGCCTTGTGCATGGGCGCGCCCTGCGCACCCAGATCACCGAGAACATCGACACCTATCTGGCCCGTTTCGCGGCCGGCGGGCTCGATGCGGAGACGGCGCGCAAGGAAGGGGAAAAGTGGGCCGGCGTGATGGGCGAGCAGAACGCCAACTATGCCGAGGAAATGGCCGGGATCGCCGAAGGCAGTGAATTGCCGCTCGGCGACATCTCGATGCTCAACGCGCGCTACGAGATCACCTTCGGCCTGTTCGGCGATGAGGCGAAGGCGAACGACAAGTCGGACCTGTCCGTCGAGGCAGACGGCTGCTCGACCTTCGGCGCCCTGCCCGAAGCGACCGCCAGCGGTCACACACTGCTGGGGCAGAACTGGGACTGGCTGGCCGGGGTCCATGAACGTTGTGCGGTGCTGCGCATCACCCGCTCCAACGGCCCCAATATTCTCTGCTACACGGAAGCCGGAATCGTCGGTGGCAAGATGGGTGTCAACGAACACGGGATCGGGCTGGTCGAGAACGGCCTAGTTTCAGACCATGACGGGCGCAATCCCTACGAAAAACCGTTCCACATGCGGTGCCGGGAGATTCTCGACGCCGATACCTACGACATGGCCCTGCTGCCGATCACGGCCACCAAGCGGGTCTGTTCGGCCAATTTCGTCGTCGGCCATGCCGACGGCGAGATCATCGATATCGAGACCAGCCCGGATGCCGTCTCCTATCTGTATCCGCGCGACGGGCTTGTCACCCATTCCAACCACTTCATGGACCCGCGCCACGGACCGTCCCAGATGGAGCGGATCTCGACCAGCACGCTCTATCGCGCGAACCGGCTCGACCGGTTGCTGCGGGCACATGTCGGGAAGATCGAAGACGAAGTCATCAAGGCAGCACTGGCAGACCATTTCGGCTACCCGAACGCAATCTGCCGTCACCCCGACGAACGTCAACCTGTCGCGAAGCGCACCATGACCAACGCTGCGTTCATCTTCGATCTGAACGCACGCACCATGCTGGTCGCAAACGGACCACCGTGCACATATCCGTGGCAACTCCTGACACTCGATGGAGAAGCGGTGTCCGAAGCCGCAGAGTAAACCGGCGTCAGACGCCCATCGGGGGCTTGCCAAGACGCGCACGCGGCGTCCCCAGGACACGCTCGCATGCCAGCGCGACGCCGACCGCCGTCTCATCGCTACTGTTGCGGCAGACGATCTGCATACCGACCGGCATGCTGGCGGCATCCAGCCCGACGGGGATGGTTACGGCGCATTGGTGCAGCAGGCTGACCGTGACGGTGTTTTGCACATATCTTGTATTGGCCACGAGATGACTTTCGGGCGTGGCGACATCGCTCATCTTCGGCGGGGTAATCGGAATCGTCGGCCCGACGATGGCGTCGAACGGTCCGAAGGCCGCATCGGCCGCGGCCGCCATGCGGTCCACCTCTCGGACGCGGCGCAGATGCTCGGCCGCCGTGTAGTTCTCCGCCGCCGCCAGCCGGATCGCCACCGCTGGGTCGAGATCGTCCTTGTAGTCGCGCATCTCGTTGTTGATGAAGCTCGCGAATTCTCCGATGTGCAATCCGCCCGCATCGTTGAGTTTTGAGACGTCATCCAGGTGTGGCAGGGTCGCCGACGAGACCCGCGCGCCGGCCTTCTCCAGCTCGGCAATGGTCTCGTGCACGCGCTCGGCAACACCCGGATCGCAATCACGGAAATACCAGTCGCACACCCCGATCCGGAAGTCGGATATATCGACGCCGTCGAGTACATCCAGGAACCCGGACACATCACCGCCCAGGATGGGATCCATCGCCGCGAACCCGAACGCCATGTCAGCCGCGCTGCGGGCAAGCGGCCCCGGCGTGTCGAGCGAGGGGACGAGCGGCACGATGCCTTCAATCGACCAGCGGCCCGGTGTGGGACGCATCCCAGCGTTCCCGGTCACGGTCGCGGGCATCCGGACGGAACCTGCGGTGTCGGTCCCGATGGCCAGCAATGCCGAGCCCTCGCACAGGCTGACCCCGGCACCGGAGCTGGATCCGGCGGGCGAGCGATGGTCGTCGGCATCCCACGGGTTGCGCGGTGCGCCCCAATGGCGGTTCGCGCCCATGCCGCCGAACGCGAACTGCACCGTATGGGTCTTGCCGGAGATGACACCTAGCTGGTAACGGATAGCCGATACGATCGGCCCATTTACGGCCCAGCTCTCGGGCAATTCGCGCGGGCAACCGGCAAAGATCGGATAGCCCGACACGCCGACCAGATCCTTGATCGAGACGGGAATGCCCTGAAGCGCCCCCAGATCGATTCCCGCAGCAAAGGTGGCATCCGCCGCCGCCGCCTCTTCGCGCACCTTGTTCGCATCCCAGGTCTTGTAGGCGTGCAATGCCTCGCCACGTTCGTCATGGTTCGCGATCGCCCATTCGGCCAGATCGCCCGCCGAAAGGCCGCCGTCACGCAACGCACCCGCAATATCGGCAAGAGAGGTCGCCGCAATATCCGTTGATTTCGCCATGATGATTTCCCCCTGTTGCGACTATTCTTCCATCAATCGACCCCGGGCGGCCAGTCACCATTGCGCGAGGCGATTCTTGCAGTTTCCGAATGAACGCGACGGCCTTCACCTTTCAGCCGCTGGCCGGAATCGAAGCCACTTCTCCGAACTATCCGCCCATCGGTGCGCTGATCTCGGCGATCAGCTGGTCATCGGTCGCGACGGCGACGATGAACTCCGCGATCGACCTACGCGCCAGGCCACGCAAGAACGCCTGAACATCCCCACCGCCCGGCATCCCCTCCGTCATCGCTCAGGCGGCCGGCTCGCGCTTACTGAACCAGTCGGGCAGATCTTCTTCCGCCGTGCCGGAGAAAATGCACTGGCGGATCGCCTTCGCTTCCTCGGCCGTCACCGTTCCGACCTCCTTGGCCGCATCGGTGCCGGACGTGAACGCGGGCGGCGGCGCGAAACAATCCGCGCAACGGCGCTTGAGTAGCTTCAGGGGCGGCTCGCCCTTGAAGGATTCCACCAGCTCGATCGCCGCGCG
>MDTE01039241.1_pt1 | contig 128332 bp, 108 predicted proteins | sample 811231 | NCBI WGS metagenome assembly MDTE01 (sample SAMN05326651, study PRJNA326480) | marine metagenome | isolation source: seawater | place: Indian Ocean: Red Sea | collected 2010 | reverse complement strand
GCCACAGATCCCAATGCGGAGTTCATTCCGGAGATTTCGTTTCAGGAAGTTGTGGCGCGTGAACTTGCGGTTATGGACACGCCAGCTGTTGCGCTTTGTAAGCAAAATTCCTTGCCCATCATTGTCCTAAACCTGGAAGAGCAGGGTGCTGTCGCGAGAGCCATCCTTGGTGAGCCAGTGGGAACCCTAGTATCCTAGTAGTCGTTGTCAAAGGCGATTAGTTAAATACTACTGGAGCCTGTGCTCTTTGACCTGAGCTTAGTGGAGGAATTATGCCGACCGTTGAGGATGCTAAAACGCAGATGGAGGCGGCACTCGAAGCACTTCGGCGCGAATTCGCGACCGTTCGAACGGGAAAAGCTACTCCCGCGCTCTTGGACACGGTCCGTGTCGAGGCCTATGGATCGCAGATGCCCTTGGACCAGCTAGCCACAATTAGTACTCCGGAGTCTAGCTTGTTGGTCGTGCAGCCATTTGATAAGACCCTCTTACCTGATGTAGAGCGTGCCATCATGACCGCAGATCTAGGTCTGAATCCAGCTAATGATGGGAACATTATCCGTATTCCGATTCCTCCCTTGAATGAGGAGCGTCGACAGGAATATGTAAAGCTTTTACATAGAATGACTGAGGAAGGAAGAATTTCGATTCGCCACGCGCGTCGGACAGTAAGAGATGAACTCCATCAGCTTGTCCGAGATCATGAACTCAGTGAGGACGAGAGCCGCCGCCAAGGGGATCAGCTTGAGAAATTGACCAAGGACTACGTAGAGAAGGTGGACGAACTTCTTAAAAGTAAGGAAGCAGAGGTGATGGCCATCTAGCGGCCTCAGCCTGAAAGCTCATGGCCTCCGAGAGCCTAGATAAGATTCGTCTGACCAGTGCCGTGCCGAATCATGTTGCGATCATTATGGATGGCAATGGTCGATGGGCAAAACAGAAAGGGTTACCTCGCCAGGTCGGACATCGGGAAGGCATGAAGTCTGTCCGTGAGACGATTGAAGGGGCGATTGAGGCGGGAATTAAGATTTTGACTCTCTTTGCATTCTCAACTGAAAACTGGAATCGTCCGCGTAAAGAAGTTGCCTCCTTAATATCGCTCCTGCGGCACTACTCTCGAAAAGAACGTGACAGCCTCAAACGCCAGGGTGTCGAAGTCCATGTTCTTGGGGAAATCGAACGTTTTGACGACAGTACTCAAGAAGCAGTGGATTTGATCGTTAAAGGCACTAAAGGCGGGCGAACTTTAAGGTTGAATCTCATGATCTCTTATGGTGGTAGAGAGGAGATTCTTCGTTCTGTAAAGGTTTTGGCGGAGCGAGTAGATCAAGGCGGGCTCGCAGTGGATGACATAGATGAGGAGGCGCTCCGCCAGACACTTCTAACAGGGAACATGCCAGATCCAGATCTCTTGATCAGGACCTCTGGTGAGTACCGGATTAGCAATTTCATGCTATGGCAGATTGCTTATGCAGAGTTGCACATCACTCCTGTATTATGGCCTGATTTTACCCGAGACCATCTCTTTGAGGCTGTACTAGATTACCAGCGTAGGGACAGGCGGTTCGGGCTTATCGAGACTTCATAATGCCCATGACTAATCTTTCACGGAGATGGTTGGTCGCGATCATCTACATACCTATCATATTGGTGCTCCTTTACTCTGGTAATTGGATTCTAGGGGTTCCTTTATCTGCATTAGCTGCGATGGGCACGCAGGAAGTCTATCGCCTAGCAGCGCACACGGGGGTGGATCCTTTCCGGTTCACGGGAGCAACTGGAGCTGCAGCTCTGGTTTTAGCGGGTACCTGGCAGGGAACGTTTGTAGCCTTTGCTCCTTGGGCACTCATCATTGTCGGAACTGTTATGCTTATTTCACTTATACTAGCAGTCTCGAATCGAGGAGCTAATGGTGGTCCCTTGGGGGCTATGTCTGTGACGATGGCCGGCTGTCTTTACTGTGGTTTTTCGCTTTCGTTTGTGCCTCTCACTCTCATGTTTCCCGCTGCTGAGGGTTGGGGGGAAACCACGGGAGCGCCTTGGCTTGGTGTCGCAGTGATTGCTCTTCCTCTAGCGATCACATGGATCGGGGATGCGGTCGCTTTCTTTGCGGGTAGCAAGTGGGGGGAACACAAGCTTGCGCCTTCAATCAGTCCTAAAAAAACCTGGCTTGGATCATGGTCGGGACTTGGAGCTGCCATAGCTTTAGGCATTCTATGGTACTTTGTGACATCGCCATATTTGGTTGGTATGCCCATCGACAGTTTCTTGATGGCTGGATTGGTTGGTGCCGTGCTGGGAATGAGCGCTCAGGTTGGTGATCTTGTAATCTCGGTTTTCAAACGAGAGGCAGGCGTAAAGGATACTGGGACAATTTTTCCTGGACATGGCGGGATCTTAGACCGTATCGACTCCATAGCATTTACAGTTCCTATCTCATATGCGGTTATAGCCTTGCTCGCGAAGATTCAATGATTCGTATAGCAGTTCTGGGTTCTACGGGTTCGATCGGCCGTAGTGCACTTGAGGTTATCCAGCGTCATCCTGGCCAATTCAAGGTGACTTGCTTGGTCGCCGAAAAGAGTAGTGATGCTCTAGCAGCCCAAGTGGTCTTGTTTAATCCACGTCTAGCAGTCTTGGCGGACAAGACAGTTCCACTACCAGATGGGGATGGAATAACCCGCTGGGCTAGTGGATGGGAGGCCGTATTAGAAGCATCAGCAGATCCGGAGACCGACGTGGTCCTCAATGCTCTTGTTGGTGCAGCAGGCCTTCAACCCACTCTCACTGCATTAGAGGCCGGTCATCGTCTGGCATTAGCCAACAAGGAATCGCTCGTTGCTGGCGGCCATCTTGTTTTGTCCGCAGCGGAGCAAGGGTCCGGTGAGATCGTACCGATAGATTCTGAGCACAGTGCAATCCTACAGTGCCTTCAGGGTTATAGTCCATCAGATGTTCAGCGTCTGGTGCTTACCGCGTCAGGTGGCCCGTTCCGGGGACGAGAACAAGAAACACTGTGGGATGTAACTCCAGAGGATGCTCTGAAGCACCCCACTTGGAGCATGGGTGCCAAGATCACGATCGATTCAGCGACACTCGCAAACAAAGCGCTCGAGATTATTGAGGCACATTTCCTTTATGGGATTGCATATAAGAGGCTTGATGCGATTGTTCACCCGCAATCAGTGATCCACTCACTAGTTGAGTTTGTGGATGGATCCGTACTCGCTCAGCTTGGTTTCCCGACCATGGAACTACCTATCCTGTACGCACTCACGTATCCCAATAGAATTGAGGATATAGCCCTGCAAACCTATGATCCCGTTCGTTCATCTCCGCTAACATTCGAACCGATTGACGATGCGGCATTTCCACTATTTAAGGTTGGCGTAAACGCAGGCCGGACAGGAGAATGTGCGCCAGCAGTATATAATGCAGCGAATGAGATTGCGGTTCAGGCCTTTCTCGAAGGTACCATCCGCTTCCCAGAGATGGCCGATTTGGTTTCGGGAACGATAGACCGAATTGGGAATAGTGCAGTGACCGGAGTAGAGGATGTTCTGGAGATTGATCGGTCCGCCAGGTCCCTCGCTACTGAGGTCGCTCATAGCCTTAGTAAGACCAGGGTCGGAGTAAGTCGATGAGCACTGCTCTAGCAACTCTAGTCGTCCTTGGCGTGTTGATCTTCATACATGAGCTAGGACATTTCCTTGCGGGTAGAGCTGTGGATGCAGAGATCCAGCGTTTCTCCATCGGATTCGGCCCAAAAATGTTCGGTTTTAAGTATGGAGAGACGGAATATGTCTTCAGTTGGATTCCTCTTGGGGGCTACGTCAAGTTCGGCGGTATGGGAGAGGACGAGATGCTCGAAAAGCTCGAAGGTGGTGGGGATGATAGTCCTCGCACTCCTGGGGCTCGGGACTTCGATGCGAAGCCCATTTGGGCGCGTGCACTCATACTTTCTGCTGGTGTGATCTTCAACATGCTTTTCGCGTTTGGTGCCTACACCTATGTCATCGCGGAATGGGGTGTTCCCGAGTTAAGTACGACTCGGGTAGGTACCGTGTATGATGAGATCCTTCCCCCAGGGACCGAGAGTCTCATAGGGATCTCTACAGGCAGTCGCTTCGTTCGGATTGGAGACACAGAGGTTGGTAGTTGGGGTGATGTCGAGCGGGGTCTCTTTGAGGCTCCTCCGGGTCCTATCCAGCTTGATTTTGCAGAACCTGATCAATCAGTAGAGATACGGATTCCAGTCACTGAGGCTGAACGTCGCGCTTTGGTCCGATCCGTGGAGGGCTGGGTGGAAGCAGGAGTTGGCTCAGTAGTGCCCGGCTCACCGGCCGATGAGGGCGGGCTAGAGCCTGGGGACCGAGTTACTGCTGTTGCAGGCATTAACGTCGAAGGGTGGTTTGAATTCACTAACGAAATCAGAAGTCGGCCAGGAGAGAGAGTCGAAGTCACGATTGTCCGTGAGGGGCGTGAACTCATTCGTGCTATCACGATTGACGCAGAGGAAGAGCAGGGTGCTCAGGTGGGGAGGATGGGTGTCTACCAGCCGGTTGGGGCGCTGAGTTATGCACCGGTGCCACTGACTGAAGCCATGGTCTACGGGTACCGCGAAACCGTCGCAGTAACAGGTATGATCCTAGGTTTTCTGAGAGATCTTGTGACGGGAGGTATTTCACCGCGTTCGCTCGGGAGTATCGTTACGATCGGTGAAGCGTCAGGACAAGCTGCGGCCGCTGGAGTAGACTCGTTCCTCCGTTTCATGGCGCTGTTCAGTGTGAACTTAGCGATCCTAAATCTCCTACCGATTCCGGTCCTAGACGGAGGTCATTTGGCCTTTCTACTCATCGAAGGGGTTCGAGGGAAAGCACTCAGCTTCGAGACAAAAATGCGCTGGAACCAAGTTGGCTTCCTGATCATCATGGGGATTATGGTGCTCGCGCTTTCAAATGATTTTGCGCGGCTACTTGGCTTCTGAGACTGAGGAAGCTCGCTTGCCATCACAGGGATCGTCTATCTGAGAGTCGGGTGGTGTTGGGAGTCTGCTAGAGAAAGCTAAGCTGCCTTGTACCCGATCGGACTCGTAGGTCTTCCACATCTAGAAGCGCTGTGGACTGATCCTGTAGAGCAACCTCTAGATGGCCTTTCCAGCCAGCCTTCTCCAGCGCGTCCCCAACAACACTCCTGGCAAGATCTGGACGGTTACATTCGCTCGACAAGTGAGCGAGCACGATACCGGCCAGTCGGGGATGCATTAGTTCGGTAGCGAGACGGGCGGCTGCTTGATTGGAGAGATGGCCGTGGCTTGAAGCGATACGCTCTCTTACCGATGCGGGATAAGGACCATTGTGTAACATTAGTTCGTCATGGTTTGCTTCCAAGATCAGGAAGTCGCATGCTGACAGCTTCTGCCGGAGTTGAGTCGTCGGCCGACCTAGATCTGTAGCGATTCCAAGACGTGATCCGCTTGATTCATCAGTCAATGCTAGTCCTACCGGGTCCGCCGCGTCATGTATTGTCACGAATGGCTCAACATAGATATCGCCTACAGTAAAGGTCTCTGCGGGATCATATTTGACCACTGTTTCTTTACCACGTAACAATTGAAAGCAGACGCTGTGAGTAGACGAAGTCATGTAAATTGGCGAGCCATGGCGTCGAGCGAAGACTCCGATACCCTTCGTGTGATCCCCATGGTCGTGGGTCACGATGATACCATCAATCGAGTCTGGCTCTACATCTACTGACAACAGACGTCGAGCTAGATCACGAGCACTAAACCCGGCATCAACGAGTAGGCGGGTGTTCCCACACCAGACCAAAGTGGCGTTCCCTCTACTCCCGCTCCCAAGCACAGCTACCTTCATGTGCTAGTCTGATGTCCTACTCGGTTAGCATAAGGATTCACCATAGAGATCAGTTACTCGGCTAGCCGCTCCGCTGTCCTTTTCCAGGCTTTCTCTAGGACCTTAACTACTCCTGGAGTTAGCTCGATTTTCCTTCGTGCCATGACCTGTTTTGCGGTTGCTAAGAATTCAGGTAAGCGATGCCGTGCCAGATGATCTCCAGAGCCCCAACTGAAGGCGGGTACCTTGGAAGAGGGCATTGTATTACCGAAAAGATTACTTCCAGCTCCAACCACGGTCCCGGTATTCAAGGTCATTCCGATACCGGTTTTGACATGATCACCTAAGAAACAACCCACCTTTATTTGTCCTGTATCGATGTAACCCTCGGGTGTCCAAACCCTAACGGGACCGTAGTTGTTCTTGAGATCGGAATTAGTAGTGTATGCACCCAAGTTGACCCAGCGGCCAACGAGTGAGTGGCCTATGTACCCGCTATGAGATTTACTAGAAAAACCAAGAAATACACTGTCGCTGACTTCACCATGTAGGTGGCACACGGGGCCGATGGATGAAGTCCCAACTCTGCCTCCATAAATGACACTTTCAGGGCCGATAAAAAGTGGTCCAGTAAGCCGGGCGGGTCCTTCTACTCGGGTATTTTCAGCCAAACGGATAGGGCCGTGTCTAGTATCAAATACTACACCTGGCTCCACCTTAGCTCCCGAACCCAGGGACACGGGCCCATCCCCGATGAGAACTGATCCATCAGGCACAGAGTGTTGGGGCCACAAAGTCTCTATATCTGTCTGGATTCGAGCAGGGTTCTGGGCTAATAGAGTCCAGGGGTACTCAATAATTTCCCCTTGGAGTTCGAGCACTTTCGAATAGCCTGGATTAATCGAAGGGTCTCTCAGTGCAAGTTCGGATGGAGGTTCTGTTCCTGGTGGCAGGACCCATCCCGCGGGTATTCCGTTTACCGTGATCCAGGCTGGCTCATCTGGTAACTCTATATCTTGGAACTCTGGCGCTACCCGGCTTGATATAATGATTTGTCTAGTGCCCTCAGATATTTCATCTAAGGAAATAGTGGGGGCACTATCTGGCTCATCGAATCCAACCAATGCATGACGTGACAAATGTCCCTGACATTTCATTCCGAAGATGTGCTCAGCTCGCTCACGAAGAGTCAGGCAACCGAATAAGAGTTCCCCGGCGGGCCGGGTAAGTGAGAAGGGCGCCCATCGACGGGCACGTCTGTCTTCAAAGAGGTAAAGATTGGTCTGAGTCATGGCATCACTCTTCAAGCTTCTTGAGCAGAGTCTTGAGGTCAGAAGCCCGGTCCCGTGGCATAACCAATGTGGCTTCATCCGTTTGAACAACAACAAGATCATCGACTCCGAAGAGAACGACCTGCCCGTCTTCTGAGAAGACGATATTGTTTGACCCCTCTCTCACCAGGCTATTACCAACCACCACGTTGTGATCCTCATCTGGGACCCTATTGCGAGCCAAGGACTCCCAGCTTCCCATATCATCCCAAGAGAACGTTGCCTGAACGACCCCGACATGTGCGGATCGTTCGAGGACCATCGTATCTACTGGGCCTTCCGGCACTGCATCAAAGAAGGCTTCTGGGCTCTCCTCTAGAAGTGGTAGGCAGTCACCGACCTCTGGGGCATTGACTCTTACTTCATTGAGGAATGTCGAGGCTTTCCATACGAACATTCCAGTGTTCCACAAATAACCTTCCTGCAGGTACCGTTCCGCATTAGGCGCGTTTGGCTTTTCATGGAATGCTGAAACTGTAAACGCGTCTAGCTCACTCTCTAAGTTGATGGCTTCTCCGGGTTGTATGTGACCATATCCGGTTTCAATCCGGTCCGGCTGAACTCCTATGCAGACCAGGATTTCCTTAGCTCGGGCAAGCTCTGCCGCGGCAGCGATTGTCTGCTGAAAATCGTCAAGCGGCTCTATCAAATGATCCGAGTGGAGTGAGATCATTACGCCATCAGGGCACTCTCTATTTATTGACCAAGCTGCCCACACAAGAGCAGGGCATGTACCCCTAGCTCGCGGCTCTATCAAATAGACGTCGTCTTCCAAATCTCTAGGGAGCGATTGAAAGGCTTCAGTCAATCGGGCATTGGCTAATACTCGGACTTTGTTTGTTGGTACAATTTCTTTACCACGCTGAATGGTATCCGTGATTAAGGGAGAATCAGTTGCGAGCGCCAAGAGTTGTTTGGGGCGCTTTGGAGTGCTTGCTGGCCAAAAGCGAGAACCAATCCCCCCGGCAAGGATGACAACGAATGAGTCGTCATCGGAACGCTTTGAGGATACCTTGGATTCAGGCAATTTATTTCTATCAGTTTGGGGGTCAGGTAAGATAGTGGTCGGAGACTTTCTTTGCTGTTACTCCGATGAGTAGTACACGATGTCATCCGGACCAGGGGGCCTTTCATAGATCACTGGCATATGTTTACCAGATGGATGAGCTGAGAGGTCTAGTACTATTTGCCACCGTCTCGGTGCCTCTGACTTCTTGGTTTTTAGCGGGTGCAATGCGGCTCGTAAGGACGAGTTGAAAACCTGCCTGCCGTAGGGGGTAAAGTCAAGTAATTAAAGGGATTTGCGGGGTTGACACCACTGTTGGATTTCTGGCAACTTGCCGCAGCTTTTTTACCCGAGCTAAGGACCAATAACGTGCTACAGCAGCATCAGTTCCTTCGTGCGATAAAGTTTGTGCAAGCTTCTGTAGTGACAATTGTCCTGGTTCTGCTACTCCTTACTACGACTGCTTGCAATGATGATCCTTTTGAGATCAGGTGGGATCTTCAGGCAGATACCGTACTGCTCTATTCTCTTGCCCGTCCAGAGATGAATATGGACTCAGGTTTCAATTTCAGACCAGGAACGCTTGGTCCGGTCCGTATTGAGGCAGCAACGGCTACGGGTACCTGGGATATTGCTTTGGATACACGTGGCGGTGAGCTAGTCCTTTTGCCGCCTAGTGCACTTGGTGTGCCCTCAGCAGCTCGGTTGGCTGCTATACCGGGTAAGCGTCGTGAAGAGGTGGTTGAGGCCCCGGCGGACACCACCCTTTACTCTGCGGATCAGCCTGTATCTGTGCGATCTGGAACTGTGTATGTGATTCGCACGGATCGGGCCCCGGGTGCATTCGGAAGTCGCTGTTTCTACTATGCCAGATTTGAGCCCACAGTGATAGACGTAGAAAACGGGAGTTTGACTTTCGTTTATGACGCGAGCCCAGTCTGTAACAGCCGTCGCCTGATACCGAGGGACTGATGCTTGATATCCGACGTATCCGCCTAGCGCCGGAAGCTGTAAGAAATGCATTAATGAAGAGGGACCCTGAGCTGGCTCCGATTCTTGAACATGTACTTTTGTTGGATAAGGAGCGTCGCGAAGCGTTGATGGTTGTAAATGGACTCAAGGCTGAGCGAAATACAGCATCGAAAAAAGTTGGCGAACTAAAGCGAAAGGGTGAGGATGCTGAAGAACTAGTTACAGCAATGAGGGTCACGGGTGACCGGATCTCTAAGATCGATGACAAGATCCGGACCATCGACCAAGAACTTCAAGATCTTTTGCTCGCAATCCCCAATACACCACTCGACGAAGTGCCTGAGGGTCATGAAGACGAGAATAGGACAGAAAAGATCTGGGGTGATGCTCCCACGTTCGATTTTGAGCCTTTACCACACTGGGACCTTGGAACTGACCTCGATATTCTTGACCTCACACGTGGCTCTAAGATTAGTGGATCAGGTTTCGCTGTACTTAAGGGGATGGGTGCCCGATTACAGAGGGGCCTTATCGATTATTTCCTAGACGTGCATACAAGGGAGCATGGATATACTGAAGTGCGTGTTCCGTACCTAGTTACCCGAGAGACAATGGTTGGAACGGGACAACTCCCGAAGTTTGAAGAAGAGTCCTATGTGACCACCCGAGATGATCTTTGGCTTATCCCGACAGCTGAAGTACCGATTACGAACCTCCACAAGGATGAACTTCTTAGTGGGATGGATCTCCCTGTCCGTTATGCTGGCTACTCACCTTGTTTTCGTCGGGAGGCAGGTGCTGCAGGGAAGGACACGAGAGGGCTCTTACGCATGCACCAATTCGACAAGGTTGAATTGGTGCGGTATGAGCATCCGGAGCGCAGTCGGGAAGCTCTCGAAGAGCTGACTCGCGAGGCTGAAGTTCTACTGGAGCGTCTTGGGCTGCATTACAGAAGAATATTGATTTCTAGTGGAGATCTCGGTTTTAGTGGTGCGATGACCTATGACCTAGAGGCTTGGGCGCCTGCGGTTGGCCAGTGGCTAGAAGTATCAAGCTGTACGACCTTTACCGACTATCAGGCTCGCCGTGCCAATCTCCGATTTCGGCCAAGCCAGTCTGAAAAACCAATCTTTGTGCACACTCTTAATGCCTCTGGCCTAGCGTTGCCACGCATTATGGCTGCTCTGTTAGAAAGTTATCAGGAGCGTGATGGCAGTGTTCGTCTACCCGACGTCCTTCACCCGTACGTTGGGTGCGAGCGACTAACTCCAGAATAAGCAGTTTCTTAAGGATGGGTCGCGGCTACTGGGACTTGAGGGTCTCCGAATTTCTGGAAGTTCATGAGGTGGTAGTGTTCCAAGTTTGCTCATCTATGATTGATGAGTGATTCACCCAACCATCCTCATCTTACTGGTCTGAACACAAACCAGCTTGAGGCAACTTCTCATTTCGAGGGCCCGCTACTCGTATTGGCCGGAGCCGGATCAGGGAAAACTCGTGTATTGACAGCGCGTGTATGCCATCTCATCCAAGAATTTGGAATATCCCCTAAAAAAATTCTCACGGTAACCTTCACAAATAAGGCTGCAGGGGAGATGCGGGAACGCATCACAAAGCTTCTTGGTTCCGAGCCCATAGGAATGTGGGTAGGAACTTTTCATGCTATGGGAGCACGTCTTTTAAGAAGACATGCGGATCGTCTCGGTTGGGATCGAAGCTTTAGTATCTTTGATTCCGACCAATCTCTTCGGCTCATTAAGTCAGTTCAAGAAGAATTAGGACTTGATTTGAAACGCTGGAATCCTAAAGCCATCCGTGCCGAGATCAGTAACTCGAAAAACCGGCTTGAGGATGACAAGATGTTCCAGCAAAAAGATCAAGGTGACTCTGAACTCTTCATCCAAACGGTGGGCCAAGTTTTTTCTGCATATCAAAGAGCTCTCCAGGCTCAAAATGCTTTTGACTTCGATGATCTTCTAATGAAGCCAGTAGAGCTTCTTCAAAGCCATAGAGATCTTCTGGAACACTACCGTGGGCATTTCTCTTTCATCTTAGTAGACGAGTACCAGGATACGAATCGTGCACAGTTTCGTTTCGTAGAGTTATTAGCCCGGGCCCATGGAAACCTCATGGTTGTTGGTGACCCTGACCAATCAATCTACGCCTGGCGTGGAGCGGATGTTCGGAACATCCTCGACTTCGAAACCGCGTTTCCGTCTGCGCGTGTAGTGCCCCTCGAGATTAACTATAGGTCCAGAGAGTCTATACTCAGCGCGGCAAACGCGGTTATTGATGAGAACGTGAATCGGCCCAAGAAGATTCTTAGGGCGAACCGCAAGGGTGGGGATAAGATCACATTGGTCGAAACCTCAAATGAGAAAGACGAGGCGCGGTGGATAGTTGGTGAAATTCAGGACCAGATCCAAAATACCCAGGATCTATCGATTGATGATTGTGCGGTCCTATATAGGACGAATGCTCAAGCAAGAGCATTGGAGGATGCTTTTCTTCGAGCCCGAGTACCTTATCAAGTGGTGGGTGGGGTGCGGTTCTACCAGCGTAGAGAAATTCAAGATGTACTCGCGTATCTGCGACTTATATCAAACCCGAAAGACAGAACAGCATTCGACCGCATTGTGAATTATCCAAGACGAGGTATTGGCCCTACCACACGCCAGCATCTGAAACGATGGGCTATGGATCAAGGTATCACGATGCTAGAGGCTGCGAGGAGGGCTGACGAGGTTCCTGGTATCCGTACTGCCGGAGTCCGTGGTCTTAAGCAATTTGCTGATTTGATGAGCCGGCTAAGTATGCGTGCTAACCAGCTGACGATAGGAGAAATGCTTGAAGGACTTGTAGAGGATATTGATCTCATCAAGAATCTTAATAATGAAGGCCCAGATGGAGAGGACCGTGCACGCAACGTGATAGAACTTATTGCGGGCACGCTGGATTTTGATGCGACTCTTGCTCAAACCATCGAACCTGATGAGATAGATACCTTCACTGAACTTGACCTCTTTCTTCAAGAAGTAGCGCTGATTGCAGATCTGGATAATCTCGATCCGGGATCTGAAACAGTGACTCTAATGACCCTACACAACGCAAAAGGGCTAGAGTTCGGTTTGGTATTCATCGCTGGCCTTGAGGAGGGCCTTTTTCCGCTTAGTCGGGCTTATGATGAAGCGGGTGCCTTAGAGGAAGAAAGGCGACTCCTCTACGTTGGAATCACCAGGGCCGAAGATAAGCTGTTCATGTCGTGGGCTAGGCAAAGAAGACGTGCCGGTGATTTCACTTATGGTTCTCTCTCCTCATTTATCTCAGCGATCCCAGACAAATTGCTGGAATATCGTAAGAGTAACTGGTTATCCCCGGGGCCCTACTCTAAACCCATTGCCATGCAGAGCCGTGGCTACAAGATCTCGCAAGAACAGGATGAAGCTTTCGACATGAATCAGGATTCCCCGGGCTTTGTCTTAGGGGAACGTGTTATGCATCACACGTTTGGGTCTGGAGCAGTCATGGAGATCTCTGGCTTTGGACGTGACATGAAGGTGAAGGTCAGATTCGATGATGTGGGAGAGAAAAATCTGCTTCTTCGATATGCGGGCTTGGAGAAAGATTGGCCATGAGTATTTCTGCTGAGGATGTTAAGAGGATAGGCGAACTCGCACGACTCCATCTTGATACTGACGAAGTCGAGCGTCTCACGTCAGATCTGAATGCCATCCTGCAGCATGTGGATTCTCTTCGGGATCTGGGGTTAACTGAGCCACCTGAAGATTCATTGCAGAGTGGGTCAAGGCTCGCGCCCGACCCCCAAGGGGGTGTTGAGGGTCCGGATAAACTTCATGAAACACCAGTTGATTTTGCACCTGAGTGGCAGGAGGGTTTCTTCATAGTTCCTGCTCCTCCGGGTGTTAACCCTTCTGAAGATCAGTGAGTATTCGAGATGAAGTCCTCAGTGGTTCTGAGATTCTGGACGTCAGGGGATCAGCAGTTCTATCACTAGATCATATTAAGGAGCTAGAGGGTGGCCAGGAGAGCTTGAACGCATTCTTGGCAATTGCTGATCCAGAAGAATTGGAGCCCTATGACCGAGGTCCACTAGCGGGTGTGATGGTGGCGCTGAAAGATAATATTTGTACAAAAGGGCTTCCGACGACATGTGGTTCTAGCATGTTGAAAGGCTATAGATCACCCTACGAAGCAACCGTTGTAAAGAAACTTCGGCGAGCAGGTGGCTTGATCGCTGGTAAGACGAATTTGGACGAATTTGGGATGGGTTCATCAACCGAAAACTCCGCCTTCGGTCCCACTTTGAATCCAGTAGATCGTAGCCTCGTTCCTGGAGGAAGTTCCGGCGGGTCTGCAGCGGCGGTGGCTGCAGGGTATGTTCGAGTTGCCCTGGGCTCTGATACAGGCGGATCGGTGAGGCAGCCGGCAGCGTTTTGTGGTGTGGTTGGTATAAAGCCTACCTATGGCCGGGTTAGTAGGTATGGTCTAATCGCATTCGCATCTTCACTGGACCAAATTGGGACGATCGGGGCTACAGTCCTAGAAGCATCGCTGCTCCTAGAGATTGTCTCTGGACATGATGCCCGAGATTCAACCTCAGCACAAAAACCAGTACCAAGCTACAAAGACGCTGTAGTTGAGGGTGTTGAGGGGATGGTTATAGGTATCCCTACTGAGTACTTCCCAGAGCAACTTGATCCTTCTGTTCGTGCACTACTTGATGAGGCGTGTGAGCGGCTCATAGACGCGGGAGCTGAGGTTCGCCCAGTATCCCTGCCTCATACAGAATTTGCTATTCCCTGTTACTACGTTCTCGCAACAGCTGAGGCATCCAGTAATCTCGCAAGATACGATGGTGTGAGGTTCGGTGTTCGTGTGCCTGCTGAAGGACTTGAACGAATGTATGAAGCCACACGAGGGAATTTCGGTACCGAAGTTAAGCGGCGGATTATGCTTGGCACGTACGTACTGTCAAGCGGGTACTACGACGCATATTACGGAACAGCGCAACGCACCAGAGCTAGTATAGCTCACGACTTTAAAGCTGCATTTAGTGAGGTAGATGTACTCCTTACTCCAACCTCCCCCACACCAGCTTTTCCGCTAGGAGAACGTGTTCTGGATCCAGTTGCTATGTACCTGTCCGACATCTTTACAGTTACTGCTAATCTTGCCGGTATACCAGGACTTTCAGTGCCTATAGGGACGGTGGGTGGGCTACCACTCGGTGCTCAATTGCTTGGGCCCTGGTGGGGTGAGAACCACATCATTGCAGCCGCAGGTGCACTAGAAGCTTCTTACAAGGAAGATACTTGAGCTGGGAAACAGTGATCGGACTTGAGATCCACGTGAGACTTAAGACCGAGCACAAGCTATTTTGCAGTGATAGAGCAGTTTTTGGTAGCGAACCAAATACATCTATTTGTCCAGTCTGTATGGGGCTACCAGGTGCGCTGCCAGTCTTAAACCCTGAGGCTGTAAATCTTGCTCTTCAGACTGCACTCGCGTTCGGGTGTACTATCCATTTTGAAAGTGTTTGGGCCCGGAAGAGCTACTTCTATCCAGATTTACCGAAGGGTTATCAGATCACCCAGTTTGAACACCCCTTGGCAACAAAGGGAACTCTGATGTTTTCCGGATCAGAAGGTGATATGTCCGTATCAATCCGGAGGGTCCATATGGAAGAAGATGCCGGCAAGTTGCTTCACGACAGGGTGCCCAGAGCATCTGCGATTGACCTGAACCGAGCGGGTACGGCTCTCGTTGAGATTGTTACGGAACCTGATCTTCGGATGCCCGCAGATGTTCGATTATTCTTAGGTGAACTCAAACAGACCCTTGAGTATGTGGGTGCTAGCGATTGCAATATGGAAGAGGGCGATCTCCGTGTTGATGCGAATATCTCAGTGCGCAGGTCCGGGTCTCTTCGGCTTGGAAACAAGACGGAAATCAAGAATGTGAATTCATTCTCAGGTGTTGAGCGTGCGTTATCTCTAGAGATCTCAAGGCAGATAGCTACCCTTGATTCTGGAGATACGGTGGGGCAGCAGACCTTGCTTTGGGATGACCACAGGGAAGAACTACGCGAGATGCGCTTGAAAGAGGAGAGTCATGACTACCGTTACTTCCCCGAACCTGACCTTTCTCCACTAAAAGTAACCGAGGAACAGGTTGTCGCAGCTATTGAATCCCTTCCAGAGCTTCCCCGAGAGCGCTGCTCTCGTTTTAAGGATATCTACGAACTAAAGGATTACGATGCGGAGGTACTTACCCAGTCTGCTGCCAGTGCTGACTACTTTGAAGAGTTGGTAGGAATCGAGATAGATCCGAAGGTCGCTGCCAAGTGGGTTACAGGCCCCTTACAAGCGCTGATGAATGAGCGCAGAGAAGACGCTCGAACTGTCCCGGTGCGTCCAGCTAAGATCGGAGCACTCATAGGGCTTATAGAAAGAGGAATTGTATCTGAATCCGCGGCGAAGAGTGTCCTAGTTATCCTTGCTCAGGAGGGTGGTAATCCTTCAGATATCATTGAGGAGCAGGGCTTGATACAGGAACGCGACATTGGTCAACTGACGAGCTGGGTAACAGAGGTCTTAGCCAAGCATTCCGAGGAGGTTGCTAGATATCGTGGAGGGGAATCAAGGATTCTCGGATACCTAGTCGGACAAGTAATGAATGACTCAGGGGGTGCAGCGGATCCAAGGCTTGCGAGAGACCTACTAATCAAGCAAATGAGCAATGAATAATGACATTAGCCCTTGTAGCCGAGCATCTACGTCATTACTCAAAAGATTCAGAAGCTGGATCATTAGCGTTGGCTTCTTGATCACTAGCTTCTGTTCTTCGTGTCTTCGTTCTTGCAGCCTTGCTTAGCTTCTGAGCCCCCTCTTTAACACCCCTGACCGCTGCTGCTGTCTTGATGAAGGCACCCTCTGCTTCACTCTGAATCACTTCCATCAGTGCATTGAATTCTTCTATACGTTGCTCCATATGGCCTGAGGCCTGGTGCAGGCGATCATTCAATCCCTTAACGGATGCATTCAAACGCTCTACATCCGTTCTAAGGGCCTGAGTAATAAACTCTACATTATCTGATATTGAGCGGGCCCGATCTGATACTGGGCCGAGGTTTTGGCTCAGACTCTTGAGGGTAGCGTTGACCCTGAGGGCTAGGAGTACCAGGACGACAGATGCCGCAAGGATGGCAACACCGACCAGGATTATCGCAATATCTGCTAGAGTTGAGATAAGAGTAGGGTCTTGGAGTGTGTTTGACTGGAGAGTCGCGGGTAGTCTATGTAGCATAGTTGAAGTCTAACGATCCAGTCGCTCAGATATCTAGGTCAAAGAGCGCTGTATATTCCGGGAACGGCACTGGCACAGATCCTGCGATTCCCATGAGATCCCCAAATGAAACAAGGAGCGACGTTCTTGAGTAGGCGATATCGAACCTCAACGGTTCCTGTGAAAAAGCAATGGATAGGTTGCTGTTGGGCTGAGACGGGCGGTATCTTCGAGTTCCTACGGCGGGGTCACAAGACCGGCAACAGTGTGTCCCTCCATCACTGATTTTCACGGAGACTATGGGGACCTTTGCGGTAGAAGGTGGGCGTCATCTTGAGGGCCGGATAAGGCCTGCGGGTAATAAGAACGCAGCACTCCCGTGCTTGGCGGCAACACTCTTATCCCGGAGCCCGGTAACACTCCGTAATGTCCCTAGAATAAGGGATGTTCTCACGTTCCTAGACATTCTCATAGCTTTAGGTAGTGACGTTTCTTGGATCGGAAGAAACGATCTAATTGTTGATACAGGCGGAGTAAGAACAAGTTCGGTGGAGAGGGAGCTAGCAGCTAGAATTAGGGCCTCACTGCTTCTAGCGGGCCCCCTTTTGGCCCGTTTCGGTAAAGTGGAATTGCCACCTCCCGGTGGAGATGTCATCGGGCGGCGCAGAATGGACACGCATTTTATGGCGTTTGAAGCCTTAGGTGCTTCGGTGGCTCTTAACGGAGGTTTCACGATTACCTCTGATGAACTTATGGCTGCGGACATATTTTTAGACGAGCCTTCGGTCACAGGTACTGAAAACGCTATTATGGCTGCGGTTTGTGCGAGAGGCCAAACGCGACTGAGAAATGCGGCTGCCGAGCCCCATGTTCAGGATTTATGCAGATTGTTGAATAAGATGGGAGCTCGGATTGAGGGCATCGGGACACATGTCCTGGAGATTGAGGGTGTTGATGAACTCCGAGGCACCGATTTTTCGATTGGTCCTGACCATATTGAAACTGGATCTTTCATTGGACTTGCGGCTGTTACCCGAAGTGACATCACTATAGAGCACGCCCCTGTTGAGCATCTTGATTCAACGATCATGGGTTTTCGTCGTCTTGGTATAGAATGCAGCGTAGAGGGTTCAGACCTGCATGTTTATGGATCTAAAGAACTCGTGATCCGCAAGGACGCATTCGGGCATGTCCCAAAACTAGATGACGGACCATGGCCAGCGTTTCCCGCTGACCTTACATCAATCGCGATTGTTGCGGCAACTCAATGTGTCGGTAGTGTTTTGGTGCATGAGAAAATGTTTGAGTCACGCATGTACTTCACAGACAAGCTCGTCTCAATGGGAGCTTCCATAATTCTCTGTGATCCTCACCGGGCCGTTGTAGTTGGCCCCACTACACTCCAGGGTGGTGTAGTTGATAGCCCGGATATTCGTGCGGGTATGGCACTACTATTGGCAGCATTAGGTGCGCAGGGTACAAGCCATATCAGGAATATTGGTCAAATTGAAAGAGGTTACGAAACCATTGATGAACGTCTCATAGCCTTGGGCGCTGTGATAGAGAGAATTGAGACTAGCAGTGATTGAACCAGGGTACTTGTTCTTATCCTCGAAGATCCTCAAGAAGTAATTAGCCCGCAGGAAAAGTGCAATTTCTAAGAGGTGGGAGTTGACACTAATAAGAAAGATGATTGTCCCCTATCAGGGAGCTTGAGTAGGCCCGAGACCTCGTTTATCTTAAACAAGTAGCGGAACTGCCTTCAGGTGGTTCTTATTTTTTTAGTGGGGGAGAAGTTCGCCCCCGCTTTTTTGTTCGGTGTTGAATGGGGTACGTCGCTCTGGCGGTGTACCCCTATTGATTGATTGGAGGTTGCATTTTGCGTCCCATGCCGGAGATAGAGAATGGCTTAGAAAACCAAGTCGCAGACTTGGGTTTCGAGTTAGTAGATCTTGATTGGGCGGGTAGTTCTGTGCGACCTGTGCTGAGACTTCGTGTTGATAAGTATGACTCGGTCCCCGGAAGAGGACTAACTGTTGAAGACTGTGCTCGAATTAGTAGGGAACTAGAGCCTTGGCTCGATTCACGTGAATCTCTTTCAGAGCGTTATGTGCTAGAGGTTTCGTCTCCAGGAGTCGACAGGCCACTAAAAAAGGCTGTGGATTTTAGCCGCTTTAGAGGTGAACAGGTTGTACTACATGGACACGAGGTTCTAGCCGGAAGAGATAAGAGACTGCAGGGTGAATTATTGGGCCTGGAAGATAGTGATATTGAGGTGACAGCAGTTCGACTTCGACTTCTAGATGGAGAAGAAATAGCGGTTCCGAAGTCAGAGATACGTAAGGCCCATCTCGTCTTTAAGTGGAAATAAGGAAATAAAGATGGCTAAAGCAGAACAGATCGTGACCGCGTTTCGGGATGTTGCTGCAACTAAGAACCTCTCAGATGAGGAAATGACCGATCTTGTCAAGGAAGGGATCCTTGCAGGTTTGGCCCGCATTTACGGAGCAACCGTCCAAGCTGAAATAGCGATAGATGATGTGACTGGGGAATTTGATATCGTAGTACTTCGCCGGGTTGTTGCTGAAGTGGAAGACCCAGCGAGTGAGATATTACTGGAAGAAGCTCGCTGGGACGACGAAACCTTTGAGGTAGGGGATGTGATGGAAGTCCCCGTGGACTTCAAAGATTTCGGTCGCAATGCGGTAATGGCCGTCAAACAGCGCATTGTACAGCTAGTTAGAGATAATGAGCGTGACCGTATTCGGGATGAATTCTCGGATGAAGTGAAGGAGCTACTTTCAGGTGAAGTTCAGCAGACTGAGAGAGGTAAGCTGGTAGTTATGCTCAACCGCTCCAGAGATGCAGAAGCAATCATACCATGGAAAGAGCAGAATCCACGAGAGCGATTCCGCCAAGGGGATCCGATCAGAGCAGTCCTTAAAAAAGTGGAGGAAAGTCCAAAGGGCCCGCGCCTGATCCTGTCGAGAGCCGATGCCTTATTTGTGGCAGCACTCTTCAGGCTTGAGGTACCAGAAATTTTTCAGGGTATAGTTGAAATTCGCGAGATCTCACGGGAGGTTGGCGGACGCACGAAGATAGCTGTCTATAGTCGGGATGAGTCTATTGATCCTGTTGGTGCGTGTGTTGGATTAAAGGGCTCAAGAGTCCAGGCGGTGGTTTCGGAGTTAGGTGGTGAACGTATTGATATTGTTCCTTGGCACCCGGACACCGATGTCTTCGCCCGACGCGCACTTGCTCCGGCTAGAGTCTCCAAAGTTATCAGTGATACTGAGAGACAGGTTATTACTGCGATTGTAGACGAAGACCAGCTATCCTTGGCGATTGGGCGAAATGGGCAAAACGTTCGACTTGCTTCACAACTGATTGGCTGGCAGATCGATTTATACGGCTCACGTGAATGGGTCGAAAAAGGTGCAGACATCTCAGTTCTTAATGCTATCGCTGAGGAACAATATGAGACTTCAGATTTCCCATTATCTGAGCTTGATCTGCAGCCAGCTACACTGGGGGCTCTAGGAGCAGCGGGCTACGATACATTTCTTCAAATAATTGACCTTGAGCGAAGAGATTTCTTGGGGATTGAAGGGCTGGGTGAGAAGGATACGGACCGCATCCTAGAACTAATTGAAGCCCTGACTGTAGTTGAGGGTGATGCCGGTGATGGAGGTGGAGAGGGAACCCAGAGCGAGGATTCTGGGGAGCTTGAAGAGAATCCTAATGCTCTGATAGATGAAGTTGGAGAACAAGCTTCGGACTCGGAAGAATCAGATGACTGAGGCGCTCCAGATTCTGGGCTTGGCGCGACGGGCTGGTGCAGTCGCCCCTGGGACTGCCGCTACTCGTCGGTCGATAAGTCAAGGTGAGGCACGTCTCGTCTTGATGGCTGAAGATGCTTCATTAACTCAACTAGACAAGATTAGGCGAACTATACGGAAACGGATAATCCCCCAGGTCTTACTTGGGGATAGGACAACCCTGGGAGCTGCAATTGGGAGGGCTCCAATAACAGCGGTTGCGGTGACAGATGCGTCCCTAGCGGGGCGACTTTTGGAAAGCATAGATGGTGAAATCATGGTGGATGAAGGGAGGGATTAGGTAAAGAATGCGTGTCCAGGAGCTTGCAAGAGACCTTGGAGTAGAAGCTGATACTCTTATAGCGCTACTTCGGCAGATGGGGATCCCTGTTACCGGTGCACGTTCAGCTATTAACGATGCCCAACAGGCTAAAGTCCTTGCGAAGATTGAGCGTGAGCGAAGAGCTGGTCATTCTGATCCGGCTAAGGCGATCCAGGCAGTATTAGAAGAAGCATCGCCCTCACCCAGTCGTCGTCGCCGCCGCCGCCGGGCATCCGAGGTCCCGCCACCGGAGCCTGAGGTTACAACCGAATCTGATGTCGGGTCGACTGAGGAAGGCGCCGAGGTGGAAGGTGTGCCTGAGCAAGAGGATACAACTGTTGCTGACCCATCGGCCCCCGAAACTAGGAAGGACGAAGAAGATTCTGAGTCAGAAGATTTGGATCTCGGTATTCAGACGAGCCCGGGGGCTACAGAAGTTCTGGAGGATCTAGGTGAACTGGAATCAGATGAAGAAGAACTAACAGAAACGGATAGTGCGCTTGATGAAAATGAAGGCTCACAGGTTTCTGAGGCAATTGAAGAAGAAACTGAAGTTCAAGATCGTTCGGCACCAGAGAAAGCGGAGCCCCTAGAGTCAGCACGAAAGGGTGGTCCAGTCAGGAAAATTCTTCAAACGACTCCCTCTCCCTCTCCCTCTCCCTCTCCTGCTGCCAGTGCTGGACCAGGTGGTCAGGTTCGAATCCAGGCTGAGGGTTATACACCTGATGGTCGACGGCAACGCAAAGAGAAGAAGAAGGGCAAGAAGCGACAGCGTGTGGACAAGGATGCTGTGCAGTCAAATATCCAGCGCGTCATGGCTGAGATCAAAGGAGGTTCTGGGAAAAAGCGAAGGAAAAAGAAAGGGCGCCAAACAGTTGAAGAGCAAGAAGCCCAGGTTGAGCAGGAGCGACAGGAGGAAGAAAGAGAGCGCACAACCGTTCGGGTAAATGAGTTCCTTACAATTGCAGAGTTAGCTGACCTCGTTGATGTATCTTCGACAGATATCATCGGGTCTGCGTTCAAAAACCTAGGGCTCCTAGTGACCATTAATCAGCGGCTTGATTTTGATCAAATCGAAATGCTATTGGAAGAGTTCAATTTCACTGCGGTTCGAGAGGAAGAGTATGTTGCAGAGCCGGAGTTCGAAGAGGTGCAAGATGCGCCTGAGGATCTGAAATCACGTTCTCCAGTTGTTACCGTTCTCGGGCATGTTGACCATGGAAAGACCCTTCTGTTAGATCGTATTAGGGACACAAATGTGGTTGCTGGTGAGGCAGGTGGGATCACCCAGCACATTGGAGCTTATCGCGTAGATCTTGAGGAAGATCGTAGCATCACCTTCCTGGATACTCCGGGCCATGCTGCTTTTACTGCAATGAGAGCGCGAGGTGCTGAGGTAACTGATGTTGTGATCCTAGTAGTTGCTGCAGACGACTCTGTCATGCCGCAAACCGTTGAGGCAATTTCTCATGCAGCCAATGCCGGTGTGCCCGTAATCGTTGCCATTAACAAGATTGATCTTCCCGCTGCGGACTCAAACAAGGTTAAACAAGGACTATTACAGCATAATATTAATGTCGAAGATTTTGGTGGCGATGTACTTGCGGTTGATGTGTCAGCTAAGACGGGAGAAGGGGTCGAAGAACTTCTTGAAAAAGTGCTACTCCAAGCGGAGATGCTTGAACTCAAGGCAAACCCAAACCGAGATGCTCAGGGTACTGTTATTGAGGCTCAGCTAGATGTTGGTAAGGGTCCTGTCATTTCGGTGCTCGTTAAGAGTGGTACACTACGAGTAGGTGACTCGTTTATCTGTGGATTTTTTGATGGTAGAGTTAGAGCTCTCCTTGATGAGCGTGGGCATAGCATTGACGAAGTCGGCCCAGCAATGCCAGTGCAAGTTCTAGGCGCGGGTGGCGTGCCTCAAGCTGGAGACACATTTCAGGTGATCGATCCTGACAGAGCTTCAGAGATCGCAGAGAACCGACAGCGTTTGGAGAGAGAAAAGCAACTGCGTATTCGAGAACGTGCTGTCAACCTAGGCGATTTCGGGGCACTTGCTGTGGCAGGTGAGCTTTCAACTCTCCCCTTGCTTATAAAAGGGGATGTGGATGGTTCTGTTCAAGCACTATCCGATGCCCTCGAACAAATAGGCACCGATGAAGTACAGGTCGATATCGTCCATCGGGGAGTTGGTGCAGTCAATGAGTCAGATGTACTTCTTGCCCAGACTGCGGGGGCGGTAATCCTAGGCTTTCGTGTACGCCCGCAAACGGCAGCACGTCAGTCAGCGGATCGAGAGGGTGTGGAGATTCGTGCTTATGATGTGATCTACGAAGCTGTGGACGAAGTAACAGCGGCACTTGAGGGGATGCTAGCGCCAGAGCGAAGAGAGGCGATAGAGGGTACGGCGGAGGTTCGCGAAACCTTCAAGATCACAAAACTGGGTACAATTGCCGGGTGTTATGTATCTGAAGGTCGAATTGATCGTAAGGGTTATGCGCGGATTATCCGTGACGGGATAGTCGTATACGATAGCGAAGTGAGTTCGCTAAAGCGCTTCAAGGACGATGTGAAAGAAGTTCGGGAGGGATTTGAGTGTGGCATCGGTATCAAGAACTTTAATGATGTGAAGGTTGGTGATTTCATTGAATGCTACACGGTTGAGGAAGTTGCCCGGACCCTATGACCCTATCTACGAAGTCCTAGTTTCCTAAGGCAGTTACTCAGAAGGGCATAGGTTAGATGGTTATCGCCTCAGCCGTGTGGGACTTGAATCTTCCGGGATGTTCGTCGCTCAAGGAGAAGCGATCTATCCTCAGATCCTTGAAGGACCGATTACGAAATAAGTTCAACGTGTCTGTGGCAGAGACTGCTTTTCAAGATGTGCATAAGAGAGCTCAACTGACTATAGCCCTGGTTGCTTCGGATGGGCGCTATGCAGAGTCTGTTTTGGATAAACTGGATAGTTTTGTGGAGCGTAATGGAGGCGCTGTTATCGTCTCGGTGCAGAAGAGGATCCACTGATGATGCCTAAGCGCTTGGCTCGGCTCAATGAACAGCTTAAGCGTGAGGTTTCTGAGCTGGTTCGAAGGAAAGTGAGAGACCCTCGGGTTGGTCCAGTGACTATTACGAGTATCGAGGTTGCTGGGGATTTGGGTTCAGCCCGGGTGTACGTCCGCCCCCAGAATCCAAATGATGAATTGAGTGAGTCGCTTGCCGGGCTTGAAGCTGCAGCACCGTTTCTTCGTCGGGAACTCGGCCGGTCACTGCACTTGCGTCGCGTTCCAGAACTGCGATTTCAGCAAGACCACTCTTTAGACCAGGCCCGCCGTATTGAGGAAATCCTTTCTGATGTGCTTTCACCGGTTTTGGATGAAGACGAGGAAAATCTCGAGTGAATTCTGTTGGCCCGGGGCTGGGCTTTGTTCTTCCTGTCGACAAACCTCCGGGACCCACATCCCACGACGTGGTTATTATGCTGCGCCGTGCACTAGGGACTTCGAAGGTGGGACATACAGGTACCCTAGATCCGTTCGCCTCAGGACTCCTTCTAATGTGCGTCGGATATTCAACTCGGTTATCAGAATACTTGGTCGGGTTGGATAAGTCTTACGATGCTGTGGCTTTACTGGGGGTTTCAACAACGACTGAAGATGCTCAAGGAGACGTGATTAATGAGTCTAGAGGATGGGAATGTCTTACCGCCGACCAGATTGATGAGGTGCTCACTTCATTCCAGGGAAACTTAGGACAAGTCCCTCCTCAATTCTCTGCAAAGAAGATTAGGGGAGTGCCAATGCATCACCGTGCTAGACGTGGAGAATTTGTTGATCTACCAGCCCAGAATATCAGAATTCACCAACTTGAGTTACTTGCTATGGATCTACCGATCCTTCGTTTCAGAGTGCGTTGCTCCAGTGGTACGTACGTTAGATCTCTGGCTAGGGACATAGGTGCTAAACTGAAAGTCGGAGCTCATTTGGTTGAGCTGCGCCGCACTTCGGTCGGTGATTTTTCGGTAGAAGAGGCAGTAAAGGTCGATCATCTCTGTGATGTTTCTAGAATTGAAAAGAGATCAATCAATCCCCTAAGAGCTGTAGGACACCTGCCTTCAGTGGAGGTCAGTCAGATTGACGCAGAGAAGCTTGCCTGCGGGAATACGATTCCATTTGAAAACCCAGTTACATCTAAGCTTGTGGCTGTATCAAAAGCCGGAACCCTTATCGCCATTGCTGAAACTGGAGAGGGTTATCTGCAACCGAGAAAGGTTTTTGTTCAGTGAGGCATAGTAAATGGTTACACATGCCTGGAGTCCCGGATGATGTTGGGAGCATTGTGACTGTTGGGACCTTCGACGGTATCCATCTAGGGCATTGGACGATACTTCAGGAGATAAGTGAGAGGGCGCGGGTTACCGAAAGGAGAAGTGTGCTCGTAACCTTTGAACCACATCCCCTAAAGGTCCTAAGGCCAGAATCGGCTACACAGTCACTTACCACACCAGTGGAGAAGAAGGAGATTCTTGCCGAGAGCGGACTGGACTACGCCGTATTTATTGCCTTCAATAAAGTGCTTTCAAAGTACCAGCCACGCCAATTTGTCAAAGAAATATTGGTTGAGCGTTTGCACGTGCGGGAGCTTGTGATTGGTCATGACCACGGATTTGGTCGCGATCGGTCAGGTAATGTAGATACACTGAGAGAGCTTGGAGAAGAACTGGGTTTTCAAGTTGATGTTATAGAACCGGTTGAGGTGGGTGGTGCTGTAGTTTCCTCAACTCGGGTTCGTAATGCAGTTAATGCGGGCCGTATGGACGAAGTGGAGTTATGTCTTGGCCGTCTGTACTCCATCTCTGGGACGGTAGTTTACGGAGAACAGCGTGGCCGTAAACTTGGATATCCGACCGCTAACCTCTCATTGTCTGATGAAGACAAGCTCATGCCACGTCCGGGGATTTACGCGGTGCAGTGCAGGGTAGACGGTGAGAGATATTCGGGCGCCCTACATCTGGGGCCACGCCCAACCTTTAAAGGGCTTTCTTCAAGTATAGAAGTTCATCTCTTAGACTTCGATCGAGACATCTACGGGTCTGAAGTAGAGGTGGAGTTTGTAAAATTCCTCAGAGAGATTGTGCCGTTTGATAGTCCTCAGCAATTGATTGCACAGATGGGAAAAGATGCAGAGGTAGCTCGCCGTACAGTAGACGAACGAGCAAGATCACTCTAGGTTTCTCACTCGAAAATTAAGCTTCCCTTGAAGCGATAGACTCTCGCGGAGGCACGACGCTAATGGCGATCGTCAAAGAAGATATTATTACAAAGTACCAAATCCACGAAAATGATCGTGGAAGTGCCCCGGTCCAGGTGGCAATTCTTACAGCTCGTATCAATGATCTCCAGACCCACTTTGAGGCTCACAAGAAGGATCATCATAGCCGACAAGGCCTACTGAAAATGGTAGGGCGTCGGCGTCGCCTTCTAGAGTATCTTAAGAAGTCGGATATCGAACAGTATCGCGAGCTGATTACTGATCTAGGACTGCGACACTAACCATTCCGAGGGGCGTAGCATGCTCCGGCTGGGAGACGGCCTTCGAATTAGCTGCGGAACGGGCTCACGCAAGAGCGTGCTCCCTGGCGGCGGTCGCTCTCTCCTTCGGCTCTTGCATCCCTTCGGCATTTAAACCTAAGCGGGGGAAACTCCCCCGGTAAAACCGAAGTGAGTAAAAAAGAATGATTCAGAGGATTGAGCATCAATTCGCCGGGCGAACCCTTTCGCTTGAGATAGGTCGTATGGCAAATCTCGCGCAGGGCTCATGCCTGGTTCAGTTTGGGGATACTGTTGTCCTGTGTGCAGCCACTGTGCAGGATAAACCTACCCATCTCCCGTTTTTCCCTTTGACCGTAGAGTACCGGGAGAAGACATACGCGGCAGGGAAAATTCCCGGTGGCTTCTTTAAACGTGAGGGCAGACCGGCAGAAAAGGAAATTCTTTCGGCTAGGATGATCGATCGTCCGATTCGTCCTCTTTTCCCGAAAGGATTTATGCATGAAACACAACTTGCGTGTTTCATCTTATCGGCGGATCAAGAGAACGATGCGGATGTGCTAGCTATGCTCGGTGCATCTGTGGCTCTTAATATGTCTAAGATCCCTTTTGATACACCGGTCTCTTCAGTACGAGTGGGCCGAATTAAGGACACTTGGGTTTTGAATCCCACGTTTCAACAACTCGAGTACTCCGATATCGATATCGTTGTTGCAGGTACAGCTGAGGCTCTCACGATGGTAGAAGGTGGAGCACTCGAGCTTTCCGAAGCTGAGATCCTTGAGGGACTTCACATAGCGCACGAAGGCATCAAGGAACTCTGTAGCTTTCAGGAAGAATTGCTTAAGAGCCACGCAGTGCCACCGGTGATGGAGTGGTCTGCTTCTGAGCCAGACCCAGAACTCAAGGAGAGGGTTGAAGAGCTTGCGGCTACCATGGTGGGCGAAGCACTGGCGATAGGGGATAAACAGGAACGAACCCAGGCGATGGCAGAAGTCCGAGAGAATGTTACCGCGACACTGACCTCAGAGAATGAAGATTTTGCAGAAGAAGGTTCCGCGATCTATGACATACTGAGATCGATTGAAAAACGGACTATGCGCCGTCAGATTCTCGAGGAAGGTCGGAGGGCTGATGGGCGCGGAGTAGATGAGGTGCGGCAGATTACCTGTGAAGTCGGTGTTCTTCCGCGAACACATGGGTCAGCCCTGTTCACGCGAGGAGAGACACAGGCCCTTGGTGTTGTGACCCTAGGGACTGCTCGTGACGAGCAGAGAATAGATTCAATTGACTCTCGTGAGGAAGTCAAGAAGTCCTTTATGCTCCATTATAACTTCCCGCCCTTTTCAGTCGGTGAAGCACGACCATTCCGTGGTACTTCCAGGCGAGAGATTGGTCATGGGAATCTAGCTGAACGAGCTATCCAATCTCTGCTTCCTTCCTATGAAGATTTTCCCTACACGATTCGCATTGTGTCAGAAATCCTGGAGTCGAATGGTTCTTCATCAATGGCGACGGTATGTGGGTCATCCCTCTCACTGATGGATGCAGGTGTGCCGATCAAGTCTGCTTGTGCAGGTGTAGCGATGGGCTTGATAAAAGAAGATGAGGAGGTAGCAATCCTTACTGATATTCTTGGGCTTGAGGATGCTCTTGGTGATATGGATTTTAAGGTTGCCGGCACCCGTGACGGAATTACTTCCATACAGATGGATATTAAGATTGCGGGCTTGACCGTCGAGATTCTCGAGGAAGCGCTAGGACGTGCGCAGACAGCCCGGATGCACATCTTGGACCGTATGGGTGAGACGTTATCTGAGGCTCGAGAGGATCTTTCAGCATATGCTCCACGCATTGAGTCAATCCAAATCAATCCAGAGAAGATTGGCGAGATTATTGGACCGAAGGGGAAGACGATCCGAGCGATCCAGGATGAATCAGGCGCCATGATTGAGATTGATGATAGCGGGCTCGTTAAGATTGCTGCGGTTTCGGGTGAGGCAGGAACTCGTGCCCGAGAAATGATCGAGGCGATTGTTAAAGATCCCGAGATAGGGCGTATCTATGAAGGTCCAGTTAAGAACACTACTACCTTCGGTGCCTTCATTGAAATCATGCCAGGTACCGAGGGCCTATGTCATATCTCAGAACTCTCAGAGGGTCGGACAGAGCGGACTGAAGATGTGCTAAAAAGAGGTGATATCACGAGAGTTAAACTCCTTTCGATAGATGAAAAAGGAAGGTTGAGATTGTCTCGGAAGGCTGCTCTTGCGGAGGAAGCAGAGGGTGCTTCTGACGACGGGGAGAGCGATGAAGGGGCAGACAGTCTTGAGGTGATTGAAGACTGAGCCTTCCTGGCAATTATATAGGGGGGGGTAACCTACTTGCTGCCCGTTGGGATACTTTGTCTTGCACAACGCCAAGCTTGACTGCTGCCTCTTTTGATGGTGTTGAGCACATTTTTGAAACAAGGCTCAATAGTGGCATACATGTTCTCAGTGAATATATGCCATCAGTACGTTCAGCTGCCGTGGGGGTGTGGGTGCGCCAGGGGTCAGCACACGAAAGTGCTTCTGAGTCAGGTGTGAGTCATTTGCTTGAGCACATGGTGTTCAAGGGTACGGAAAAGCGCTCGGCCTCAGAGATCGCGCTCTCCTTAGAGAGCTTGGGAGGGTTCTTGGATGCATATACGACTCGTGAACACACTTCTTATCAGGCGAGGGTTCTCGACGAACATCTTGAGCAAGCTTTGGATGTACTAGCAGATCTGACACTCGCCCCATTATTGAGTGATAATGATCTAGAGTTGGAGAGGGAGGTGATTCTGGAAGAGATAGCCCAAGTCCAGGACACTCCGGATGACTTGGTTTTTGAAATGCACTCTGATCAACTTTGGCAGGGGCACCCATACGGTCAGTCGATACTTGGCACGAAGGCTTCAGTCTCAAAGCTGTCGAGTGACAAGCTTCGGCAGCTACACCAAAGAACTTATAGAGGAAAGAACCTTATCGTGGCCGCAGTCGGCAATCTCCGCCACGAGGAGCTTGTTGAGGCGGTAAGTCGTTTGTTCCCTACCCACTCTTCAGATGTGGACGCATCGTCCCTAGTTGTGGAACCAGAGGGGATCAAGCATGGGCATGAGTTCGTTGCACGTACTTCTGCTCAGACCCAGATCGTATTTGGGACAAATGTGCCCGGACATTGTCATCCGGATCGATATCCACTCGCACTGCTGTCCTCGGCCCTCGGTGGTGGAATGAGTTCTAGACTGTTCCAGAAAATTAGAGAGGAGATGGGCCTCTGTTATTCGATCTATACGTATCAGTCTTTCTATAGTGTTGCCGGTCTTTCTGGTATCTACGTTGCAACACGACCGACTATAGCCCAAGCTGCAGTTGAGGCTATATCAGCTGAGTTATCTACACTTGCAGTAAGTGGCTTGACTTCGGGAGAATTAGATAAGACTAAGAGGCAGGTTAAGGGACAGGTTATGCTTTCTCTGGAATCCCCAGGATCTAGGCTTCACCGACTTGCTTCTTTTGCATTGCACGAAGAGCCATTTATAGGTTTGGATGGAGTCTTAGAGAAGATTGACGCCGTGTCTTTTGAAGAAATTCAACGAGTGGCTGAGATGTATTACTCTCCTGATCGTTATTTCGTGTTGCGCTTGGGGCCAAATACAACGTAAAGGCAGTACTTTTCAAAGAACTGAAAACCGCGAGAATCGAATGCTGATTGGTTTACCCAAGGAAATCAAAGCTGATGAGTATCGTGTTGCCCTTACTCCTGCGGGTGCAGAGATGCTTTCTGAAGATGGGCATGACGTTGTCATAGAATCTGGTGCTGGGTTGGGAAGTGGATTCACTGACGATTTCTATGCTGAAGCAGGAGTGAAAGTACTCGACACAGCGGAAGAGGTTTGGGCTCAGGCTGAAATGATTATGAAAGTCAAGGAGCCTATACACCAAGAGTTACCCTATATGAGAGATGGTCAGGTGATTTTTACCTACTTTCATTTTGCAGCTGACGAAAGCTTAACGAGAGCATGTTTGAAAGCTGGTGTGGTGGCGATTGCATATGAAACTGTCGAACTATCTAACGGAGAGTTGCCTCTACTAACCCCAATGAGTGAAGTAGCAGGACGGATGGCGGTCCAGGAAGGAGCAAAATACCTGGAGAAGCCGCAGGGTGGTCTGGGTGTCTTACTGGGTGGAGTACCTGGGGTGCTACCGGGCAAGGTTCTAATTTTGGGTGGTGGGGTTGTCGGCACTAACGCGGCGAAGATGGCTGCAGGCTTAGGTTCAAGGGTCCATATAATGGACATTGATCTTGAACGGCTCCGGTATCTGGACGATGTAATGCCTGCAAATGTCCAAGTGCTCTTTAGCACCCGATATGCGATTCGCAAGCAAGTCCAAGACGCTGATTTGATTATCGGTGCCGTGCTCATTCCGGGAGCGAAGGCCCCGAGATTGATCAGTCGTGGGGATTTGGCCTTAATGCGTCCTGGGACGGTGATCGTAGATGTTGCTGTGGATCAGGGTGGGTGTGTAGAAACCATCAAACCAACTACCCATCAGGATCCGGTTTATCTGGTTGATGAGGTTATGCATTATGGAGTGGCGAATATGCCGGGAGGAGTCCCACGAACGAGCACTCTTGCTCTCACCAATTCAACTCTCCCGTATGCACTCGCGCTTGCTCAGAAGGGATGGAGGCAAGCTTGTTCTATGGATTCTGGCCTGAAAGCAGGAGTGAACATGGTCCAAGGTCAGATTACTTGTCAGGGCGTTGCAGATGCATTCGGGATGGAATGCCATGATGTCAATGACTTATTGATGGGTTCGGCTCAGGTGTGACTCAAGAACTAAGGGTCCAATTCCAAAGGCTTCCGTCCAATCCGGATCTCCCATTACCGGCACGAGCGACGCCACAGGCCGCTGGTTATGACATACGATCAGCTACCGACGCAGTACTAAACCCGGGTGAAATTCGTTTGATAAGTACTGGGTTGATTATGGAGCTACCCGAAGGAATGGAATGCCAAGTACGTCCGCGTTCGGGATTAGCGTTGAAGCATGGGATTACTTTGCCAAATAGTCCGGGTACTATCGATCCAGATTACAGAGGTGAAGTCAAGATCATTATCCAAAATCTTGGATCGGAGCAGGTTGCGCTGATCAGAGGTGAGCGCATCGCTCAGCTGGTCTTCTCACTATTTCAAAGTCCCGAAGTATCAGAGGTGAAAGAACTTAGCAATACAGACCGGGGAGAAGATGGCTTCGGAAGTACTGGAACCGGTTAGGTACAATCGGATATCACTCTAATACACCTTGGATACTGGCTTCTGCTAGTCAGCAAACGTATGTTCCCGGGCCCTTTGGGCAGTGTAAGGTCACCAAAGGGCCCGAAGAGTGCCCCTTCACCTTGGAATGCCGACTCAACTGTTGTCTGGACTAGGTAGTTGGTTTAGCTCGGGACGTCTAGTCCCGGTAAATGACATCGCTGTCGACCTCGGCACTGCGAATACATTGGTTTATGTAAAGGGCGAGGGCATTGTACTCAATGAGCCATCTGTGGTGGCGGTTGAAAAGGGGAGCCGCAGAATCATGGGCATCGGCCTCGAGGCCAAGCGCATGCTCGGTCGTACGCCAGAAGGCATTGAGGCGATTCGTCCCTTAAAGGATGGGGTGATTGCTGATGTAGATGTGACGGAGATGATGCTTCGGCACTTCCTAGTTCAGGTTACGCATAAACGAATCTTCCGGATCAAGCCTCGGGTAGTGATAGGTGTTCCATCTGGGATTACAGAGCTTGAGCGTAGGGCAGTCCGATCATCGGCTATGTCAGCTGGAGCGAAGGTCGTATATATGGTAGATGAGCCAATGGGTGCAGCTATAGGGGTGGGTCTTCCGGTGGAAACACCAACTGGGAATATGGTTATCGATATTGGTGGAGGCACTACGGAGATAGCAGTCATAGCGCTCTCAGGGATTGTCTCTAACACATCTATTCGGGTTGGAGGTGACGAACTGGATGCGGCGATCGTCACATTTCTTCGCAAGAACTACAATCTGCTTATCGGTGAGCCGACAGCAGAAGCCATCAAGATCCAGATCGGGTCAGCGTTTGATGTTGGTGAAGAGCGTGAGATGGAGGTCAAGGGCAGGGACCTGGTATCTGGTATCCCCAAGACTGTTACTGTTCACTCACAAGAAGTTCGAGAGTGCATACAAGAGCCAATTCAGGCGATTGTCGAGGCCGTGCGTCGAGCACTTGAGATTACTCCACCAGAACTATCCTCAGACATTGTGGACCGCGGGATCGTGATGACAGGTGGTGGCGCACTGATCCGAGGACTGGATCGGCTATTACAGCACGAGACCAACCTTCCAATCCATGTGGATGAAGAACCTCTAACGTGTGTGGTGCGAGGGGCAGGTCGGATCCTCGATGATCTTCACCACTATCGTACTGTTCTAGTCCAATAGGAGCCAAGAGTCTTGGTGGCGTTCAGGCCCGAGCCGGAGTACGCTGAGGGTCAACGACGTCAGAATATACTTGCAATTTTATTTTGTATTCTGGCACTAGTCACCGCATATATACCAGCTGATATGCAACAAAGCATCGCCTGGTCGATGCGAGTCACAGCTCTGCGGCCATTCATTGTGACTCAACAATGGGTAGCTGCCGCTAAAGAAAATGCTGCAGAGGCGGGGATCCTACGGGCCCAATTAGACTCTCTTACCGCTTCGGTATCCTCCCAGGCTGATCTTTTGGATGAGAATCGAATTCTTAGGGATTTGCTTGATTTAGCCGAGCGAGGTGAGGCTTATTTTCTTCCTGCGACAGTCTTGCGTTCAGGAATTCCTGGGTCGGAGAGCACATTTTTTCTAGAGCTCGGGTCAGGGGATGGGATTGAAAATGGGGCCCCGGTGGTGAATAGACATGGCTTGGTGGGTAGAATTCTTGAGGTACGACAAGAAATCTCAGTAGGTATGGACTGGACCCATCCTGATTTCCGCGTGAGCGCAATGCTTCAGGATGGTAGGACATACGGCATCGTAGAGAATCGAAGAGGAGCGTTCCGGGAAGAAGACCGATTAGTGCTCAATGGGACTGCGTATTATGAAACTGTACCTGATGATACGCTGGTGGTGACTAGCGGGCTCGGTGGCTTATTTCCTAGGGGCATTCCGATAGGCCGCATAGCTGGGATCGAGGAAGTTCAAGGACAATGGAGGAAAGCCTATCGACTTCAGCCAATGGTAGAGCCGGGTTCTGCCACACATGTTATCGTCTTCACTAATCCCTCACCCAAGAACCTATACCAGCTTTGGTCAGACGATTCTTCAAGCACTGTAGAAGAGGAGATCGCGGAGCGTAGGGATCCATGAGTCACAGCATCAGATTGTGGCTTGTTGTTTTATGCCTTTTCTCGGCTCATTTCATAATGCATGTGGGATTTGGGTTGGGGCCTGAGGTGCCAGATATGCTAACCATTGCGCTGCTTCTGGCTGCACGAGAAATCGGAATAGGAGGGGCTACCGGACTCGGTCTTGCGTTTGGGCTTTTAGAAGATTCATTAAGTGTATTGGCATTTGGGGCGAGCAGCGTGGCTATGACAATCACTGGAGCGCTGGGGGCAACCACACGCAACCTGTTCGTGGGTGATTCACTAAGTTTTCAGCTTTCGTACTTTATTCTCGGAAAATGGGCTCGTGATTTACTTCATTGGGTAATGGCGGGCGAAGCTCTTCGTCTCCCATTTCTTGAACAAGTGATGTTGAATGGCTTTTTAGGTGGTGTATACGCTGCAGCTATAGCGGTACCGCTCATGGTATTGCTGGGATCGCGTAGGAGAGAGGCGAGATGAACCTCTATCACCCGCACTCTCGAAGGCAGAGAGCGCGAGGTCTATATCTGGTAATAGCGATCTTGATGGGTACCCTCACTATCGCGTTTTTCAGACTTCAAGTGTTACGCTCAGATACTTGGGAATTGAGAGCAGAGTCAAACCGGATTCGCCAGCTCCCAATTCCTGCTCCACGAGGCACTATCTACGATCGAAATGGCCTTGTGATTGCTGATAACGTTCCAGGCTATGCAATAACACTGCTACCTGGGCCACCAGACTCAATTCGAGCGACACTCAATCAGATGAGTCAGTATCTGGAGATCTCAGATGAGCGTATTGAATCTCTGCTAGCATTCCTTACGCGTTATGGTCGACAGCCACTGGTAGTAGATGCTGATGCTGACTTTTCAGTGGTAAGTGCGCTCCAAGAACGCCGAACAGAGTTCCCTACAGTGCACATCGAAATGAGGCCGCGGCGCAGGTATTTTGGAGGTGAGGCAGCGGCTCATATACTCGGCTATGTTGGAGAAATCACTGCCGATGAACTAGCATCTACTGACTTTTCCCAGGACCTTTATGAACAGGGTATGGTCGTCGGAAAAGCGGGTGTGGAGAAGCAATATGAATCGATCCTACAAGGCCGGAGAGGTCTCAAATACGTTGAAGTAGATGCTCGTGGACGTATCGTAGGTGATTTTGGTGCCTTCAGAGAGGACCCCGGTGAGGGAGGAGAAAGCCTCCACCTCAATATTGATATTGAGTTACAGGAATGGATACACCATATCTTTCCCAAATCACTGTCCGGGGCTGTGATCGCGTTGGACCCGGAAGATGGGGGCGTTCTCGCCCTTTATTCTAACCCAGGATATGACCCCAACGACTTTGTGAGTGGGATATCAAGCCAAGCTTGGGAGGATTTGAACGCTGACGATCGGAACCCCCTCTTCAATCGTGCTGTGCTGGGTCTCTACCCTCCCGCATCGACTTGGAAATTAGCTGCGGCCGGGATCGGCCTTGATCTTGGAGCGATCACACCGAATGAGAAGATGCCTGTACCATGCACTGGGTCGTATGCTTTTGGTAACCGATCCTACAGGTGCTGGGACCCTGATGGTCATGGGTTTAATAACTTAGCTGAGGCAATTGGTAATTCTTGTGATGTCTATTTCTACCAACTTGGACTTAGAATTGGGCTTGATCCGCTTCTGAGGCGTTCAACAGAAATCGGCTTCAGCCGCCAGTGCGGTATTGATCTTCCGCAAGAGAGTCAAGGAGTTTTCCCAGCTGAGAGAGAGTTTTGGGAGCGGAGGTTCGGGTATGCTCCTCGCGAAGGGGAGGTTCTTCCACTTTCAATTGGTCAGGGTCCGAATTCCCAAACACCTCTTAAGATAGCTCAGTTCTATCTTGCGCTTGCCAGAGATGGATCTGCCCCGACCCCCGTCCTAGCTCGTGATTTGGAGATTGAGCAGACGTGGGCCCTTAATTTAGATCCTGACCACTTGGAGTCCCTCCGTGAGGGGTTGAGGAAGGTTACAGCTCCAGGTGGTACAGCCCACTTCGGCACAGCGCTTGAACATTGGCAAGTTTTGGGAAAAACCGGTACAGCTGAGCACGGACTGAGTCAGGCTGGTCTCGCCGAACCACATGCTTGGTTTGCTGGAATGGCCGGTCCTGTTGGTGGATCACCGGGTATTGTGGTGGTAGTGATTGTGGAATACGGGGAGAGTGGCTCTGCGACAGCTGCGCCCATCATGGCTAAAACAGCCGACTACTACCTCCGAAGGAAGCATGGTATCCCAACTGATAGTGTCCAAACTTACTTGGATCATGTACAGAATGGGCCTGTGCCAACCTGGTATAGAGAGCGCTATCCTAATGTAATTGGCGCAATCCGATGAGGCGTCAATTTACGAAATGGCTCTTGGAACCACCCCTGGTATTAGCGGTCTTCGCTCTCACTGTTTTCGGACTGGCAATGATCTATTCAGCTGGAGTTGTCCATATCCCGAATGATGTGACTCAGAATGCATGGATCCGCCAAGGGACATGGTTCGCACTTGCCATGGTAGCGTTCATTGGTGTGGTTCGGGTGCCAGTTCGGTGGATTGAATGGGTCGCCCTACCAGCGTATGCGTTTAGTGTTCTGCTTTTGGTATTTACCCTTATGGTCGGCACAGGGGTGGGTACAGCTGCCGGCGTGAAAAGTTTTATTCAGATTGGGCCGTTCAGTTTCCAGCCATCCGAGATCGCGAAAATCGCAGCCGTCCTGTTTCTAGCAAGATTCTTATCACAGAGGAAGGAACCACTCAATTCAGTTCAGGATCTTGTGCTTCCTTCATTTTTAGTCGGGCTTCCACTCACACTCATCATGCTCCAGCCTGACTTGGGTACGGCGATGGCGTTTGGGGGGATCCTTTTCACAATGCTCTTTTGGTCGGGCACCCCAGTGATCCTGCTCCTCCTTATAGCGAGTCCTATCCTTGGTCTGGTGCTTTCCTATGAGACGGTTATCTGGTCTGGCTATATTGTTGCATTAGTAGGCTTCCTCTATCTCTTCCGGTACCGACTTCTTCTATTTGAGTCTATTGGAGTGGTTCTTGCTAATCTGGCAGCTGGGACGGTAGCTCAGCCCCTCTGGAATCGACTTGCTACGTATCAACAGAATCGCATCCTTGTGTTTCTTGATCCGGAAGTAGATCCCCGGGGAGCTGGATACCAACTCATCCAATCCAAAGTTGCAGTTGGAAGCGGTGGAGTCATGGGTCAAGGATTCACTTTAGGTCCCCAAAAGCGGTATGATTTTCTCCCCGAGCAGCACACTGACTTTATTTTTAGTGTTGTGGGGGAAGAGCTTGGGTTCATAGGTACTGCACTAGGGATCCTTGCTTTTTGCTTCATCCTGGGACATCTCGTGCAGATGGCGACACGGACGCCAGATCCCTTTGCTGGCTTGGTAGTGCTTGGTATCTTCGGTGCCTGGATTACCCATATCTTCGTAAATATCGGGATGACTATCGGTTTAGTTCCGATCACCGGTATACCACTCCCATTCGTGAGTTACGGAGGTACATTCCTTTTAATGTGTTGGATTTCGCTGGCTATTGCTGTTCGTGTAGCCCATGAAGGCTAGGAAAGCTAGTTGGATAAACATGGACCGCATGGACAAAAGGAATCGGCAAGAGAGGGTTTTCTGGACAGATTATCCTCGGCACTCAGATAATCAATCTCGATGAATCGGATGATGTATAACTTACCCAGCCCGTTCACGGGGACTAAAAAACAGTTCTGATGGCTTGGTTTAGGAAAGACAAGAAGCCTCTTAAGGCTCGAAAAAATAAGAGAGAAGTGCCTGCGGATGTTTTTGAACAATGTCCGGGTTGTGGAGAGGTGCTCTATCGAGAACGACTCGCGAGGAGTCTCAACGTTTGTGAGTCGTGTGGTCACCACCTGAGGATCTCCGCCGAGGGCTACTTAAGTATTCTTTTGGATCCAGGCAGTTTTGAAGAGCTCGACGGGGACCTTAGAGCTAGTGATCCTTTGGAATTTGTGGACGTCAAACATTATACGAACCGAATTGCGACAGCAGAGTCAACTGGAAGGAGTGAGGCTGTGGTGACTGCGGCTGGCCGACTTGATGGAATTGAAATTGCTATCGCAGCAATGGATTTTTCCTTCATCGGAGGTTCAATGGGATCGGTCGTAGGAGAAAAGATCTCAAGAGCATGTCGGTCAGCTCTTCAGCGAAGCGTGCCCTTTGTCATTGTAAGCCAATCGGGAGGTGCCCGTATGCAGGAGGGCATCTATTCCTTGATGCAAATGGCCAAGACTTCCACAGTACTAGCGAGGCTACATGAGGCATCTATCCCATTTATCTCAGTCTTAACAAACCCTACAACGGGTGGGGTCACAGCATCCCACTCGATGCTTGGGGATGTAAACCTGGCCGAGCCAAATGCCCTCATTGGCTTCACCGGACCGAGAGTGATAGAGGAGACGATCAAGCAGGAACTCCCGGAAGGGTTCCAGCGCTCAGAGTTTCAATTGGAACACGGGATGGTGGATCTTGTTGTGGACCGGCGTGATCTCAAAGAAACCGTTGCTGTGATCCTAAGACATCAGCTTGTTGGATGGACGGAATAGCAGGCGCCCAAGAACTTCAGGCTAAGCTAAGCGACAGCTTTTTTCTTGACGATCTAGATCTAGTAGATCGCCTATTTCCGTCTCTTTCTTCTGGTGTCCATTGGGGGCTTGAGAGAACTGAAAAATCTCTAAAGAGCTTGGGTGACCCCCATCGAAGTTACCGCACGATCCACATAGGTGGCACTAATGGAAAAGGTTCCGTCACGTCTATGGTAGCAGCAGTCCTTGAGACTGCTGGTTTTCGCACTGGCTGTTACACTTCACCTCACCTGTGTTCGTTCAGAGAACGGATTCGTGTCTCTGGTAGTCCCCTGACTCATGACCGAGTGGTGGGTCTCGCCCAAGAGTTAAGGAATGTTCCCGAAATTTGTGGACTCTCCTTCTTTGAGTTAGCCACAGTGCTTGGCTTGTATGCCTTCGCATGTGAGGATGTCGAGGTTGCAGTGATCGAAGTGGGTTTGGGAGGACGTCTTGACGCTACGAATGTCATTCACCCTGAGATTACCGCGATCACCAATGTAGCACTCGATCATTCTGACTATTTAGGTGATTCATTAAGCGAGATAGCTAGGGAGAAACTGGGTATCGTGAAGTCAGGTGTTCCGCTCATAACGACGGAATCTGATGAAGGCTTACTAGAAATATTTCGTGAAGTGACAAGGGATGTGGGAGTTCCTTGTTTAAAGGTAAATGAACCCGCACCCGATAGGATTGACGTCACTTCTCATCGAACTCGTTTCACTTTGGAGACGAGTGCTTGGGGACAGATTGAGTGTGAGACACCTCTTGTCGGGCGCCACCAGGCAAGGAACGCTGCGCTGGCGGTAGAAATATTACAACATATGCCCGACGATCTGAGACCTGAGTTGGAGACACTGAGAACGGGGATCGCTGCTGTTGAGTATCATGGGCGGAATCAGATCGAAGTTATTAACGGACGAGTGTGGTTTTTTGACGTGGCGCATAATGTGGCCGGAATGGATTCACTTGTTGATACGATCGACAGTCTTGATGTTCCGCGTCCGCTCGTAGCCTTGGTTGGTGTCTTGGGTGACAAAGATTGGAGAAGCATGCTTTCGACTCTCTTCTCTCGAATGGATAGGGCGATTTTGACCCAAGCTCCTTCTGCGCCTCTGGACCGTCGTTGGAAACCTGAAGATGCATTTCAGACCCTAGAGAGGCTTGTTAACCTTCGAATTCAGGAAGATTTCCAAGAAGCGCTGGTACAAGCCCGAAGTGATGCGGGGCAGGGCACTGTACTTGTTACAGGGTCAGTGCACACTGTAGGAAGTGCCCTTAAAATTCTAGGAAGGGGACCTTTGAGAGGTGAGTCATGTTGAACTGGACTCTCCAATTCAACATCGTGACCCCATTGTAGATCTGGACTGGATTCCTAGATTTCGCGCCACCATGGCTAATTCAGTTTTTCCGAGACTTCCAGGGTTCCGAGACTTCCCACCCGAAGACTTTGCGCTCCGGACTCATATTTGTGAGGCCTGGCGTCGTGTAGCTCGTCGCTATGGTTTCCTAGAATACGATGGCCCCCCTCTCGAACCGATTGAGTTATACGTTCAGAAGAGCGGTGATGAAATTGTTAACCAGCTCTACTCTTTTATAGACAAGGGTGACCGACAGGTATCCTTGAGGCCAGAAATGACGCCGTCACTTGCTCGTATTCTAGGGGCGAGAAGCAGGGGGATGAGCAAGCCGATCCGTTGGTTTAGCCTTCCACAGCTATTCCGATATGAACGGCAACAGCGCGGCCGACTAAAAGAACATTTCCAGTGGAATGTAGATCTTATTGGAGAGGCTGGTGTGGCTGCTGATGCTGAGATCCTTGCAGTTGCAATCGATGGCCTTCGTGAGCTTGGTTTGACATCTGATGATTTTGTTGCTCGAGTTTCAGACCGAAGACTAGTGCAAATACTTCTTGAGGTAGTGGGGGTACCTGAAGATGCAATCGCGGCTACGCTCGCTATAGCGGATAAATTAGGGAGGAAGCAGGAATCAGTTGTGCGGGACATGCTTGTAGCTGATTTGGAGTTTTCAGACGATCTGGCAAAACAAGTTCTTGCGATATTTCTTGCCCCCTCACTCGAAGACCTAGATGCACAAGTTCTCTCGGACAGCAGGGTCTCGGAGGGAATCGCATCATTCCATGAATTCGTCGCGAGACTAGGTGAGATGGGCTTGGGTGAGTATGTAGAGGTCGATCTAAAGATTGTCCGAGGCCTAGCATACTATACCGGAGTTGTCTTCGAACTCTTCGATCGACAAGGAGAATTACGAGCGATTTGCGGAGGAGGGCGGTACGATCGGCTGCTTGAACTTGTTGGAGGTGAGCCACTTCCTGCGACTGGATTTGGGATGGGTGACGTAGTGCTGGGCGAACTCCTCGCTGATCGCGGACTCATTCCAACCTTTCAAAGAGAACTTGATTACTTTGTGGTCGTCGTTTCAGCACAGGAGCGCCCAGAGGCACTAAGGATTGCCCAGGCCCTGCGGGAGTCTGGCAAGAGCGTCGCTTATTCTTTCCGTAATCAATCTTTATTGAAGCAGATGAAGGCTGCAGGACGAGAGGGAGCAACCGTAGCTCTTATTATAGGCCCAGCCGAGCTAGAGAGAGGTTGTTTCATTGCTAGAGACATGACATCGGGGGAGGAGCGGGAGGTCGTGCTTTCGGATCTGATTTGAACCAAACGAGCCGGAACGACCAAGAAGATGTGAGAGTGACCCAAGAGGTAGCAGCACGAGCCATCCGTCGTCTCAACCTCTTGGAGTGGGTGATTATGGGTGGTGCAGGACTGATTGCTGTCTTTGGTGGGGCTCTAGTATCCTGGTTGATTGCTGCGCAATTGAAGGTTTCTTTCCGGTCAACCTGGATTGTTGTATCGATCCTCCTTTTTGCTGTTCCTGGGCTGGTGGTGGTCCTTCGGGCGGGTAGAGATGGGAGCAAGTCGACCGTGATATCGAAACTGAAGATCAAAGAGAAAGATGGCTAAGGACAAGAAACTGACACCACAGAGTGAGGACTTCTCAGCTTGGTACAATGAGGTAGTTCAAAGGGCTGAGTTGGCGGATCACTCGCCAGTGCGTGGGAGCATGGTGATCAGACCTTGGGGCTATGGAATTTGGGAACACATGCAAAGTGCACTCGATGCCATGTTCAAGGAAACAGGTCATGAGAATGCATACTTTCCTCTTCTCATCCCCATGAGTTTCATTGAGAAAGAAAAAGAGCATGTAGAAGGATTCGCTCCGGAATTGGCCGTTGTAACAAGGGCCGGTGGTAAGGAGTTAGAAGAGCCCTACGTCGTGCGACCCACCTCCGAAACGATCATCTATTCGATGTATGCAAAGTGGGTCCAGAGCTATCGAGATCTGCCCGTACTTCTAAACCAGTGGGCCAATGTCATGCGCTGGGAAATGAGAACCCGGCTCTTTCTTCGTACATCTGAATTTCTATGGCAGGAAGGACATACCGCACACGCGACTGCAGGTGAAGCTGAGGAAGAAACGCTTCTGATACTCGAATTGTACAGGAAGTTCATGGATGAGTGGTTGGCAATGCCTCCGATTACTGGCTTAAAGTCTGATTCAGAGAAATTCGCTGGGGCGGTTAATAGCTATTCTTGTGAAGCTTTAATGAAAGACAAGAAAGCACTACAGGCGGGCACTTCACACTTTCTTGGTCAGAACTTCTCAAAGCAGTTTGACCTAACATTCCAGTCAGAGGATGGCACAGAGGAATACGCTTGGAATACATCTTGGGGAGTCTCCACTCGCTTAGTCGGTGGAGTGGTAATGACTCATGGCGACGATAGCGGGTTAGTTATCCCTCCGCGCCTTGCCCCGACTCAGGTAGTGATCATTCCTATACTTGCAGGTGAAGAGACGTCAGGGGTGCGAGAGAAAGCTGATGAAGTGCTTGCTCGATTGGAGGAGCTTGGAGTTAGGGCTAAGATCGATAGTCGCGATAATCTCTCACCGGGAGCAAAGTACTTTGAGTGGGAACGAAAGGGCGTTCCATTCCGTGTAGAAATAGGGCCTAAGGATCTCCAAAGTGAACAACTAGCACTCGTGCGTCGGCTTACGCCTGAAGGTGAGAACCGGAAAGCTTTTCTTCCTGAAAACGAAGCCATCACCAAACTTCCTGAGAAGCTCGAGTATTTCCAGGATGATTTACTTCAAGCTGCCCGACGGAGGCGTGAGGACAACACGGTACGTGGTGTGAATAGTCTTGGTGAACTCAAAGAAGCCTTCGACTCAGGGGTGGGTTTCGTGTACACAGGATGGAGTGGGAATCCTGCTGTAGAGGAAACAATAAAAGAGCAGTTGAGGGCGACTATTCGCGTTCTCCCTGGCGAAGAGTTTCTCTCTAAAAGCTCCCCTAGTAAATGTATCTCAGGTGATGCAGACTCTGTCGCGGAGGTGGTTTGGGCCAGAGCTTACTGAACACATCTTTCCTTTGCTGGCTTGGCTAGAGGAGAGTAATGAGCCATACGCATGATCGGGTCTTGATTCTTGATTTTGGTTCCCAGTTCACGCAATTGATTGCTCGTAGGATTCGAGAAGAGTCCGTGTATTGTGAGATTCACTCCCCCGATAAATCTCTAGAATGGATCAAGGCCTGGAACCCAGCTGCTGTAATTTTGAGTGGTGGACCTTCTTCTGTTTATGATGAGGACGTACCGACGGCAGATATCGGGCTTTTAAATGCAGGTATACCGATTCTAGGGATTTGCTACGGCTTCCATCTCATTGCCCATCTTGAAGGGGCTGAAGTTGAACAGGGGAAACGGGAATACGGACGTGCTGAGCTTCAGGTTCAAGTAAATGAAGGAATATTCGAAGGCTTCCATCAGGGAAAAACAACAACTGTATGGTGCTCTCACGGAGACCATGTGGATGAACTTCCCTCCGGCTACGAAAGCATAGCCTCTACTGACACACTTCGAATTGCGGCTTTCCGTGCGACAGATCGCCCGATCTATGCAGTCCAGTTCCATCCTGAAGTAGCACACACCGACCGAGGTGATGAGATTATCTCGAATTTCCTTTTCCAGGTTGCTGAGTGTCAACCGACATGGACAGCTGGGGCTTTCATCGAAGATACGGTGGAGCGGATTCGTCAACAGGTTGGGGAAGCCGCAGTTATTTGTGGTCTGTCAGGGGGAGTTGATTCTTCAGTGGCAGCGGTTCTTGTGCACCGTGCCATTGGAGATCGGCTGACTTGCATTTTTGTGGATCACGGACTGCTGCGGAAGCGAGAGCGTGAACAAGTAGAGCTCATGTTCCGAACACACCACAAAATGAAGCTTGTGGTTGAGGAAGCTTCTACCCCATTTCTAGAAGACCTTTCCGGGGTCGTTGATCCTGAAGAAAAGCGGCGAGCTATCGGAAATCGGTTTATCCAAGTGTTTGAGAATGCGGCGCACCGTGAGGGTACTGGAGCCACTTTCCTTGTGCAGGGAACCCTGTATCCCGATGTCATAGAATCAATTTCTGTAGGGGGCCCTTCAGTCACAATCAAGAGCCATCACAACGTAGGGGGACTCCCTGAAGAAGTTCCATTCGAACTCATTGAGCCTCTGAGGGAGTTATTTAAGGATGAAGTCCGGAAAGTCGGTCGCGAATTGGGTCTTTCTGAAGAGTTCGTAGGTCGACATCCCTTCCCGGGGCCTGGTCTGGCTATCCGTATTCTCGGTGAAGTTACAGACGAACGTCTCGATATCTTGAGGGAGGCGGATGCAATCTATCTCGAAGAAATCCGGTTAGCTGGTCTTTATGATGAGATTTGGCAAGCGTTTGCCATCCTATTGCCAGTTCAATCTGTCGGTGTGATGGGAGATGCTCGAACATATGAAAATGTTCTATCCCTGAGAGCTGTAACTTCCAGAGACGGTATGACGGCCGACTGGTACCCGTTCCCGAGCGAAGTGCTAGCGAGCATTTCTACTCGGATTATAAATGAGGTGAAGGGAGTGAACCGCGTGACTTATGACATCAGCTCAAAGCCGCCAGCGACAATCGAGTGGGAGTGAAAAGTCGTTATAAATCAACAATTTACCTGTGAAACAATTTGTCAAAGCAACGAAAGAATGCGGGTTTCAGAGGGTATTACTCATTGAGTGGGAATGAACATGGAAACAACATTAAGAATGAGGTATAGATGAGCCCTTTATTGCGGCGGTCTATTAATACACAAGCGGCCTAAACCTTCAACGTGGAAAGTTCAGGCCGCTCTTAATTTGGGAGAGCTAACTCAAGTTTAGTTCTCGAGTTCCTCCCCACGAGTAATGAACCCGAGGTGTTGCTGGGCATCGTCCAGTCCGCCTTCCTGCCATCCATCGCCTTGGCCAGCTGTTAGAGCCATCCCTAGCCGTGCTAGTCGACGAACCATTCCGGCTGCGTCGGAAGCTGAAGCCGCATCCTGAATTGACTTAGCCAGCTCAATCATTTGTGTTGCCGTTTCCACGGTGTTTTGTGCGGCAGTACTTACGTGATTGGCGTGAGTCTTAAGGGCATCTGATGCTCCATCAGAACTCGCCGCTAGATCGATATGACGTGCAACCCCGCCGGCAGCTGCTACGACACCATACCCAGCTCCAGGACCATTCTCAACTTCTTCTGGGTTGAGTGCGTGTAAGACATGGCCCATATGCCGTTTCATAGCGTCTAGGTTACTGGGGTCACGTGCAGCAAAACCAGCGTGCTGCGCAGCCACACCAGCCTCAGCTATAGCGGCATCGAGTAAGCCAACGCCATCCGGTGTACCGCGAAATCCATCGGCGACATGCCCGACGTGATTCTGGGCCGGATTAGCTTGAGCAGCAGTATCTTGGGTAATGGCCAGGCTTGATACAGCCAGCGCGACCAATACTGTGAGTCCAAACTTCGCTTGCATGATCGGTCTCCTGCAATGGTGATTCCCGGGGCGATAGACTAGCTCTACATAAGCATATACGCCACTCGTTATAAGGGCGTGAATAGGATTTTGCTGATGGCGTCGAACTGCATCAAAAGGCCGCTCTAGCTACGGTGTCACTAGTTCATACTGTCTGGAGATGAATTTGTGTTTTCTAGCCTCAACTCGATTTCATTCCAGATTTCCTGCATAAACGTCAAATCTTCACCATAAGCTTCAGCGAACGAGACAAGGTCTTCTTCTGATATTCCATGGTGATCCAAGACTTCGGATCGGCCTATCTCGGTTACTTGACCGTCTTCCGTGATGAGAGCTGCAGCTCGAAGATCCACATACGTTGCAATGAAATCTTCCGGTTCGATCAAATCACCTGCGGGGAGGTTCGATTGACCTCCCCCGCATGCGAGGGAGGTCAGGAGGAGTCCCAAAGTTAACCGGTGCAATGAAGACTTTGATTTACTTGTACACAATTTGGAAAATCTCTGAAGAGTTATCGAAATGAGTTCTAGTACTGTATACCCCAGCCTCTTGGCCAGATCCTCTTCGGTTACTTGTACCGTACACGAGGTTGTTAAGTATCCAGGTTTGTAGCGTTATCATGAGTCGTGCTGTACGAGTTCGATCAATATTCCTGCTGTTGAGGACGGGTAAAGAAAAGAGACGAGATGTCCTCTAGCACCAGGTCGAGGTTCTGGATCGATTACCTCGAAGCCATTTTTCTTGAGACGTGAGATTTCCGATACAATATCGCTAGTACGGTATGCTATATGATGGAGACTCGGACCACGAGCAGAGATAAAACGGCCTACAGATGTTTCCGGATTTAAGGGTTCTAAGAACTCAATTGACCCCACGAAGGACACTCGAACTCCTTGAGCTTCAAGTACTTCAGGTTTCGTGCGAGTTTCTCCCGAGAGTAGTTCATATAGCGAGCACGCTTCTTCTAGAGAAGTGACAGCGATCGCGACATGATCAAGTGGTAATTTAGCTTCGACGGGTGCGGACATGTTATCCTGCGGCGTAATGTGCAGTGGTGCTATCGGAACAGCGATCGTAAGCTCTGCGCAACTAAACTGACAAGGAGAAGTGAATGGGGACTAGTGATGCGATTATTGAAGTAACTGATGCGAGCTTTGACGAAGAAATTGAACAGGTTGATGGACTCCACATGGTTGACTTTTGGGCTGTCTGGTGTGGTCCGTGTCGGATGATCGCACCAATTGTAGAGGATTTAGCAGATGAGTACGATGCTAAAGGTCTCCATGTGGCTAAGATTGACGTAGACTCCAATCCCAGTACGACCGCGCGTTTTCGGGTGACCTCAATCCCGAGTGTCCTCTTCTTTAAGGACGGTGAACTCATTGACCGGGTTGTTGGTGCGGTACCACGTGCAAGTCTGGAGGAGAAGATTCTCGAGCACCTATAGACTGCATAGCTCGAACTCCTTCAGGCTAACACTCATCAGAGAGGCTTGGTCTGGCCTCTTCGTATATGTTCATTAGTGTCTACTCTCTACGTTGTTAGTACACCAATTGGCAACCTCGGTGACCTGAGTATTCGGGCAACCGAAATACTTTCTTCTGTGTATCGCGTTCTTTCTGAAGATACACGGAGAACCCGGGTGCTGATTAATCACATAGGTTCCAATGTGCCTCTTGTGTCATTACATGCACATAATGAGGAACAGCGCATCAGTCGGGTTCTAGAATGGCTAGAAGGAGGAAGGGACCTGGCTCTTGTATCCGATGCTGGAACACCTCTTATCTCTGATCCCGGAGATCGGGTTGTAGCGGCAGCAATCGGGGCAGGTCATGTGGTAATTCCGATTCCCGGTCCGTCAGCGGTACTAGCTTCACTGGTCGCTTCAGGCTTTACTACTTCAGGATTCAGCTTCTATGGCTTTCCAGAGCGCAAGGGCCCCCGTAGAACTCGCCTGATGGAGATTGTTCGTGATGCCGAACATCCGGTGGTACTCTTCGAATCACCACAACGCTTAGCAAAACTGCTAAATGAATTGTCCGAAATCTGCGGCATTAACCGATCCGCGGTGGTGGCCAGAGAATTGACGAAACTCCATGAGAATATTCGTCGTGGCTCGCTTGGTGAACTTTATTCCTTCTACCAGGATCACGTTCCGAAGGGAGAAGTGACAATCGTGATATCTGGCATGGACGGAGAGGCACTCAGCGATAGAGCAAAGAACAGGAGTAAAGAGGCACACGCACTTGCTCAGGAGCTGGAGGAGATGGGTATGAAAGCGTCTGAGGCTGCCAAAGAAGTTGCCAGCCGACTCGACCTACCACGGAATGAAGCGTACCGTATTGTGCTAGAAACCAGGAAGACCCTAGGAGAAGTATGACCTGGACCACTCTGGTCGTGCTCATGTCTCTTACCTCGCCCATGATCGAGGTTTCAAAAGGAGATTCGATCACGATCGCCCGGCTGCAATATGAGGGAGGAGGAGATTGGTATGCGAATCCGTCCTCCCTCCCTAATCTGCTAGCAGCTATCCGGGAGCGCACCGGTATTCCTGTGGCCCGACGTGAAGTAAATCTGCGTCCTCTGGATCCAACCCTTCGTGACTATCCCTACCTCTACTTAACTGGACACGGTGACGTCCGCTTTAGCCCAGCAGAGCGTGATGCCCTGAGAAACTATCTGTTAGCAGGTGGCTTTCTCCATGCGGACGACAATTATGGTTTGGATGAATCATTCCGCGAGGAGCTTGCGGAGATTTTTCCGGATACGGAGCTCACTGAAATTCCAGCTGACCACCCAGTCTTTCATATCTTTTTTGACTTCCCAGAGGGCTTACCAAAAGTCCACGAACATGACGGCGAACCCCCTCAAGCATTAGGGATCTTCCACGGTGGGCGACTCGTAGTCTTCTATTCCTATGAATCCGACTTAGGGGATGGATGGGAAGATGAGGATGTGCACGATGACCCGCCTGAAATCAGAGAGCGTGCCTTAAGGATGGGTGTCAATCTTTTCATGTTCGTGCTAGGACAAGCTACCTAGTGAGCCCCTCAGCGCGATTAGACGAAAAAGTATCTGAGGTTCGGGGCCATCTTGGTAGGATGACTGCCAGGGCGATCGGCGTATGGTTCGCTGTTGGGGTTAGCTTGGTGCTTGTGATCGCATGGATACTTGCTGAGTCAAATCTCTGGTCACAAGGGAGCAGGGTCCCGGCCTTTCTCGATGTGCTGATCTTACTAGCATTTGCTGGTTCCTGGCTGGGTTACTACCTCATTATCCGGTACGCCCTTGCTGATGAGCCACTAGCAGTGGTCATGGAGCGGGCAGCTGGACTCAGCTCAGGTGTCCTGAGGGGCTCTATAGAACTGGGTCGGGAGCTACCGGGTGGGGTATCGCGGATACTTGCGAATGAAGCTGCTTCAAGGGTACTCGGTAGGTTAGGGGAACTCGGTTCAGGTGGACTGACTGGAGAACTGGGAGCAGATATCCGGCGTTGGACTCGCCGCGGTTTGAATACTTTCACGGTGCTAGCCTTACTCCTAGTCATTCTTGGAGTGGGTAACCCATCAAGATCGTCTCGAGCTTTGGTATCGTTATCTTCGCCCCTCAAAACCATGCACGATCCCGTTCTGGCTCAGATCGTGTTGACACCAGGGTCAATCGAGGTCCTCAGAGGATCGGATGTTCAAGTAACAGTGCAAGCCCCGGGCCGTCAGTCAGTTACCTTGGGATGGCAAGCAGCGGGAGATATCCCAAGGAGTGAGATACTAGACCTGCTAGAGGGCCATGCCATTTATGTCTTCCGGAGCGTTGGCACAACCATCGACTATCAGGTCCATGCAGAGGACGGCGGAGAATCAGAGCCATATCGGATCACTCCGATTGATCCACTATTTATCAGTGAATTGGTGGTTGGCGTTACTTACCCTCCTCATACTGGACTTCCTCCAGATGAATACCGCGGAGATCCTCCTCCTCTTCGTCTCCCAGTAGGGTCTAGTCTCATTCTTGATGGACGGGCCAGCCGAATGCTCTCAGAGGTTGATCTAAGGGACTCTCTCGGGGTCGCTGTCGCCGAACTCACCGTTAATTCTGAAAACTTCAGTGGGATTTGGCGCCCAAGAAGCAGCGGGCTATTCGATTGGTCGATATCGGATAGTCAAGGCAATTTACCAGAGATTCAACCTGAGCCCATTCATCTAACGTTGGTTTCTGATTCGGCCCCTAATATTAGCATTCCACTTCCAGGCCAAGATACGGTTCTCTCACTGAATCTTCAGCAGCCACTCATTATTGAGGCACGTGATGATTATGGACTCGATCGCATAGAGCTTGTCGCTTATAGGGTGACCGCATTTGGAGAACGCGATGAGCCAATAGCCCAGGGTATCGACTTGGGAGGAACACGAGCAGCCCTGGCACGTCCCCTACTGGATCTTACCACATGGGGTCTGTTACCTGGCGATACCGTGAGGTATTTCGCCCGTGCTGTCGACAACGCACCGGTTGAGCAGATTTCTACTACTAGGGAATACGTGCTATTCATGCCGATAGCCTCAGAGTTGCAGCGCGCTGCGGAGGAGCAACTTGAGACAACTGCCGACCGGCTCGAGGAACTCGCAGATGAAGCTGCTCGGCAGGCCGAGGAAAACCGTGATTTAGCTCGCGAGGCAGCTGCACAAAGGGGAATTGAGGAAGCCAGTGCTGCTGATGAGCAGGATCGCCCTGACTTCGAGGAGCGGCAGGATTTGCAGCAGGCTCTTGATGATCAGAGACAACTCACTGACCAAGTTGACTCTTTGCAGGCAGAGTTGGCAGAGCTAGAACGAATCATGGAGGAAGCAGGGCAGTCAGATCCTGAGTTGGCCGGGGACCTAGAAGAACTCCAAGAGTTGTTGGAGCAGCTCAATGATAGTGATCTCCAAGAGCGTATGGATGAGCTCGCACAATCACTTCAAGAGGATGATTTACAGCGCGCGAATGAATCACTCGACCAGCTTTCACAGCAACAAGAAAACTTCCGAGAACGACTCGAAGAATCACTTGAACGGTTCCGCCGTGCAGCAGTAGAGCAGGATTTTAGGGCCACCACGCGCGAAGCTGAAGAACTTGCCCGGCAAGAGCGAGCTCTTGCGGATGCTATGAGAGAAGAAGACGCCCCCGATCTTCGTCCGCGCCAGCAGGAGAAACTGAGCGATCGTGCGAAGGATCTTGGTTCTCGGATGGAGCGGTTAGAAGAACGCCTCCTGGAGTTAGATGAACGAGACGCCAGCGCCGGGGTGAATCAAGCTCAACAGTCAATGCAGCAGGCACAGGCTGAGATGGGAGAAGCTCAGGAGAAGGCGACTCAGGGTCGGAATCAGGAGGCAGGTCAGGAGGCTGATGAAGCGGCTGACGCGATCGAACAAGCTTCTAGGGAGCTTCAGGCGGCATTAGATGATATGGCCCAGCAGCAGTCGGAAGCGATGCAGGCTGCTCTAGAACAAACTGCAGACGATGCTTTGTCATTAGCTCGTCGCCAAAGTGATTTAGGTGAACAAATGCGCGGTGCAAGCCAAGAACAGGTCGCTAGTATGCGTGGTCAGGAAGCTTCTTTGCTCCAAGGGGTGGAGAATATGGCGAGGAGCTTACAGCAAGAGACTGACGGAGCTTTTGGTGGAAATCCGGCACTTGCAGCACAGATGGGTCAAGCGATGGAGTCGATAGAGAACACAATACAAGCCATGGGAGGACGCAGAGGCTCTTCGCCTTCGCCCTATGCCCAGGCAGAGCAAACGGTAGGTCAGCTAAATCGACTGGCTTTGATGGCGATCGCATCAGCGGAACAGATGGGTCAGGCGCAGCAGCAGTCAGGTGAGAATGCAGCAGAACAGCTTGAGCAACTTGCTCAGGAACAGGGTGAGGTCATGAATCAGACCGGACAACTCATGCCCATGGAGTTAGGACAGCAAGCGATGGCTCAGCAGATGCAGGAGCTTGCGACAGGCCAAGAGTCGATCGCATCCGATTTGGGAGACCTTGCGGAGCAGCCAGGCTCTAATGAAGAGACGCTTGGCGACCTAGAGCAGATGGCACAGGAGGCAGAAGCACTTGCTCAAGCGATGGCTGAGGGTCGACTAACTCCGGAAACGGTCCGCCGTCAGGAAAGGCTTTTCCACCGCCTGCTGGATGCCGGACGATCTCTAGAGAGAGAAGAATTCTCAGAGGAAAGAGAATCCGAGCAGCCGGGTGTATTTGAGCGAGGAGAAGTCATGCCATTGACCCCAGATCAACTTGGGGCACTGCGTTATCAACTCCCGGACTCGGACCAACTTCAGCGCTTGAGTCCTGCCGTGCGCCAGCTCGTTATCCAGTATTTCGAGCGGTTGAACCGAGGAGGTTCTGAACCAGGAGGTAGCAGGTGAGGGGTCAACGATTTGTGCGAGTAATTTTAGCATGGATCATTCTTGCTCTTGCGTTCCCGCTTGTTATTCAAGCCCAAGGTCGTCGGGGAAGTGAAGAGAGTCGCTTACTAAGAGATGCCGCAGCTCTCGAGTCACGTGGTGACTACGAGCGTGCAGAGATGGTACTTCGGAGGCTCTTAGATATCGATCCTGGATCGGCGGGTGGTCTCTTTGCACTGGAGAGGGTGTTCCGGGCACAGGGGAAGCCTGAGAAGATTTTGCCAGTAGTGGATGTATTCATTGATACCAACTCTTCCGCTTCGGGTGTCCGGTACGTAAAGCTCCGAGTCTTGGCGGATCTTGATTCACTTGAAGCGCTTGAGGCAGAGGCGACTCGCTGGTTCGAATCCAATCCCAGAAGTGAAGAGCCATATCGCGAGGTGGCCCGAGTATATGAGGATGTATTCGGTGTGGATCGGGCTATTGAGACACTGAAGATTGCACGTGAGGCTACGGGTAGGGAGGATGCCCTTGCCTTGGAAATGGGGGACCTGTTTGCGGTGACTGGGGCAGTAGACTCAGCGGTAGAAGAATGGGCGACCGCTATTGGGGAAGATGAGGGTCAAGCGGCTGGTATCGTTAGGCGGATTGAGGAACTTGAAGACGGAAAGGAAAACGCGGGTCGCCAACTGGTAGATTACCTGGCTAAGTCAGGTATTGTAGGGCACCAACGAGTAGGGGCTCGCATTGCTCTAGATCTTGGCTTAGAGGCGGCGGCGCTTGATCTCTCCCGAAGAGTAGCGAATGATCTTGAGGGACGGAGTCGGGAGATGTTTCTAGCTGAGGTAGCAAGGAGATCTCGTGAGACAGGTCTTTCCTTGGCTGCATCCTGGGCGTATGAAGAACTGGGGCGCGGTGCTTCAACACCTTCAGAGCGTCGTCAATTTGACCAACGTATTATCGATGTGGCACTTGCTGCCGGAGATACCGCTGCTGCGCTCGAAGCCCAACGAAGGGTGGCTAATTCATTTTCACTTGAATCTATAGACCGCCGCAGGGCGACAGCCCAGGTGATCCGCCTGGAAAGTGCTCGTGCCGATCCAGCCCAGCTGACACAACTCCTCCAAGCTTTCCGTGATGAGTTTCCCAGTGCTCCGGAGTTGGACGATCTGGCGGCAACCGTTGCCAAAGGCCTGCAGGTACGAGGTGACCTTGAGGGTGCGGCAGCGGTTTTGGATGGGGTCGAGGGTCCTCGGAGTGGGCTTGAGAGGGCATACCTTATGCTTGATATGGGTGAGATTGCATTAGGACGGGGTGCGTTATTCAATGTGATTGAAGGGCTCCAGCCGACGGAGGCTACGAATGTGATCCAGTTCGCAGGTCTTCTGGGCCGACTTTCGGAAGAAGCAGCTGAGGTTCTTGCACGAGCGGGCGTCCTCGCTCATCGAGGCATAGTGAACGAAGCCGTGAGCGTTTTAGTTGATGGAACTAATGAGCTGGAGGTCAAGGAGCCCCCGCCATTGCTCGCGGAGGCGGCGCGGATAGCTGATCGTGGCAAAGCTTTTGAACGAAGTGCCTCTATAAGAACTAGATTGATCTACGAATATCCAGAAGCACCGGAACTTGGTGATGCCGCTTTAGCATTGGCACGCTACCGAGCGAGCACACCCAATGGGATTGAACAGGCAATTGCCATCCTAGAAGAGTTGATCACAACCCGACCTAATGCAGCTGTCGTTCCGGATGCACGGGTAGAGCTAGAGAAACTCAAGGGTGCGTAAAATGAGTGGAGAATATATGACGGCCTTTCGAGAAATAGGCTGCGATAGAAGTGCACGGTCGATGTTGATCCATTCGTTTAGCAAGCTGCTCCTGATCCTACTCGGTGGTCTTGGTATGGGATCTTTACAAGCTCAATCTCTTTTGGTGCCGATGGATCGGCAGCAGCAGAATCATCTGCGTGCGTACGGATTAGCCTACTGGACGTTAGAACAAGAGGAGAAAGCAGAATGGCTCCTGAACTATAGGGGCGGCTCCTTTCTACTGCCCGACCTTCCTTCGGTCCGACGGGAAGCTGCATATCGAGGGGTATCGATTACTGGAGTAGATGCCCCTGCTGAAGCTCGAATTCGCGCGACAATTGAAGGGACCAATATGGAAGCTGTCCCACTCGAACAAGCACCTAAGGTGGCCATTTATACACCGCCTAACTCGACTCCCTGGGATGATGCTGTAACAATGGTTCTGGAGTATGCGGGAATCCCATACGAGACAATCTGGGACTATGAAGTTTTGGAGGGAGACCTCAGCGAGTACGAATGGATCCATCTGCATCATGAGGATTTCACAGGCCAGTACTCAAAGTTTTACCTCACATATGCCGGCGCCCCTTGGCTTCAGGAAGAAGTGGCACGGAACCAAGAAGTAGCTAGAGCCGGAGATTTTGCCGATGTACCGGAACTCAAGAAGCATATAGCCCTGAATATCCGAACCTATGTAGAAAACGGTGGTTTTCTGTTTGCGATGTGCTCGGCAACCGAAACACTGGAATTGGCACTTGCTGCATTTTCAGTGGATATCGCTGCTGCTTATTCGGATGGCACACCTCCCGATGCTAATGCTACGAGCAAACTAGATTGGGTTGCTTCAATGGCTTTCGAGAATGCTGATGTCCAGATTGCCCCGTCCATAAATGCGTTTTCGGATATCGATGCGCATCAGGTGAACACGCCTTGGCGTAAGGAACTGGGCGTGTACACTCTTTTTGATTTTTCGGCAAAGTTCGATCCTGTACCCGCTATGCTGACCCAGAACCATGAGTCCGTACTCCCTGATTTCTACGGGCTAACTACTTCGTTTCGAGAGGATCGTCTCAAGTCGAGCACGATTGTACTTGGTCAGGAGGGGGTATGGGCGAAATATCTACATGGCAACTTTGGTGAAGGCACATGGACATATTTCGGTGGTCATGATCCAGAGGACCCAGAACATCAGATTGGGGATCCACAGACCGACCTGGCGCTATATCCCAATTCACCAGGCTATCGACTAATCCTCAACAACGTTCTTTTTCCAGCAGCGAAGAAGAAGAAGCTTAAAACGTGAGCTTGCCTTACGCCGCAGCAGTGGACTGATGGCGTCTGGCGGAAATCTACCCGAGGGGTTTCCAGCGGGTTCCTCTGATGAGCGAATTAGTGGAAAAGATTTGTTCGAACCAGAGGAGCCAAGACGCTCGAGGGGAAGTAGTTCGCAAAATCCGTTGACACTCTCGCCTGCCTCTCAGGCTACGATACGTGCTGAAATCGAAAAAGCGGGCGGGCGTGAGGTCTGCTTCTTAGCCGAAGTAGATGATGAACGGGTGATCCAGGACCCTCGAGCAGTCGCTCGGGGGAACTTTGGAGCAGTTTTGGTTGCGGCTCGAGATGCGCCTATGGGCGGAGTTATGCTGCACAATCACCCTACCGGCTTTCTTGAGCCGTCAGATGCGGATATGCGCATAGCGGGAGAACTCTACGATCAGGGTGTTGGTACAGTGATCGTAGATAATACTGCTATGGATCTGTATGTGGTTGTTGAGCCACCCGAGCTCAGGGAACGAGTCTCTCTAGACCCAGGAGAACTAAGTGATCTTCTCGCACCGGGCGGCCCTTTGTCAGAATTACACGAAGCATTCGAAGATCGACCGGGACAGCGTGAAATGCTCGAGATCGTTACGAATCAATTCAACAATGGGGGTGTGGCAATCATTGAAGCTGGAACGGGAACAGGAAAATCATTGGCCTATCTTCTTCCGGCAGCTTATTGGTCTCGAAATAACAAAGAACGCACGGTCATCTCAACAAATACCATTAACTTACAGGAACAACTCACCATCAAAGACCTTCCATTGGTGAAGGCACTCGGCGGTGACGTCGAATGGGCTCTGGTAAAGGGCCGCGGTAACTATGTCTCTATCCGAAGGGCGCTTCTTGCTGCGGATGCGCAACGTTCTCTTTTCGAGCACGACCGGTCTAACGAGATGGCAGCTCTTCTCTCTTGGTTAGAAAAAACCACAGATGGCTCGCTTTCGGACCTTCCATTTACTCCGGAACCAGAGACATGGGAGGAAGTTCGAAGTGACTCTGATATCTGTCTTAGAAGTCGGTGTCCCCATTTCCAAGAGTGTCACTATCAGCAGTCACGTAGAAAAGCAGCTTCGGCTGAGTTGCTGATAGTGAACCATCACATGCTCTTTACAGACCTCGCCGTTAGGCGGGCGACATTGAACTGGACGGCTTCCGCGGTGCTGCCATCATACAACCGCATTGTTCTAGATGAAGCACATAACATAGAGGATGCCGCAACATCGCATCTCGGGGTTGAGGTAACAAAGCGAGGACTTTACAGGCTGCTTTCTCGCTTAGAAAGAAGTGGCAGAGGAGTTCTGTCAGCAATTTATGAGCAGATCACAACGGATTCGGATCAGGGGAGAGAGTTACAAGAGAGAATCGAGATGCGAGTCAGACCCGTGCTTGCCCAGGCCAGATTAAAGGTCGAGGGATTTGTAGGTGCCTTAGCGGAAATTTTTCCTTCAGGTAAGAGTACGGCACGTATTGGTTCGTCCGGGGTGGGTGAGCCTGCAGAGGTAGTCAGGGTGGGTGAGCAGTTGAGCGCTACACTCAATGCTCTGACTGCCCTAGAGCGCGAACTTAGTGAACTAGAGGCACGTATAGAACTTGACGAGGACATCTCCGATCGCCTAGAGGGGAGACTCCTTGACCTTCGAGCTATTAGACGACGGCTCGCGGCAGCACGACATGGGTTGGGGCTCGTACTCACTCCAGGGGAGAAAGCAAGTGGATATGTTCGATGGCTGGAACTTCGAGGACGAGGCAAGAAGTCCAATCTGGTCATGGCAGCAGCCCCGATTGATCTAGGTGATCTTCTCGTAGAGACACTCTTTTCACGTGTAGAAACGACGATTTTGACTTCTGCGACACTTGCTACAAGGAAGAATTTTAGTTTTCTAAGGAAGCGAATAGGTCTGTATAAGGAACAGCTTGATAGATATAATGTATCTTATGATGTAAATGATCATATAATATTGTCACCATTTAACTTCCATGATCAGACAATACTTGCAGTTCCGACTGACCTTCCGGCCGTGGAAGAGGGGTCAGGTGAGTTCTACAAAGCTGTGGGAGAGGTTACAGAAGAAGTAGCTACACTGAGCGATGGTGGCCTGTTTATACTTTTCACGTCACACGCAGCACTGGTACATGTGGGAGAACTACTCAGACTTACCGGAGCAGGCTCTCGATGGCCACTCTTTATACAAGGGGAAGACGATAGGCATCGTCTTCTCCAACGTTTTGTAGAACACGGCCATGGCATACTGCTTGGTACCGCTTCATTCTGGGAAGGTGTGGATGTTCCTGGTGACCCGCTGCGTGGGCTCATAATTCAGAAATTGCCCTTTAAGGTTCCGACCGAACCGGTCACAGCAGCTCGTATGGAGGCGATCCAGGGAGTCGGACAAGATGGGTTCCGAGAATATATGTTGCCGCATGCAGCACTTCGCTTAAAGCAAGGTTTTGGCAGGTTGATTCGTTCGAAATCTGATCGGGGTGCTGTGGTCCTCTTGGACGACAGATTAGTGACCAGAAAATACGGGCATTACCTGCGCAATTCCCTGCCTGGACCAACTTTGGTTAAGGGTGCTTGGTCTGACGTCCAACGAAGGTTGAAGGCATTCTACAGCGAAGTTTAAGCAGACATATAAGTGACATGGTCACTAACGCTAGGGTAGATGCCCTAAGCGTTTCCCCTATATAGCTTTGAGCTATCTATTCAAATCTCCAAATCAGGATGAGCCAAAATAAAATGACTGAAACAACTCCTACTAAGCTGGTATGTATAGGTCGCAACTACGCAAAGCATGCTGCTGAACTCGGAGGTGTTGTTCCTGATGAACCTCTGATCTTCTTCAAACCGCCATCTTCGCTTATCCGAACTGGTGAGCCAATTGTCATCCCGGATGGTGTTGGTCGGGTCGATTTCGAGGGTGAGATCGCAGTTGTTATCGGGGAGCCTGTTAGGAATGTCGGAGCTGAGGATGCTTGGGATGTGGTGCAGGGTATAGCTCCTCTCAACGATGTGACTGCGAGAGACCTACAGAGAATGGATGATCAGTGGGGTCGCGCAAAAGGTTTCGACACATTCTGCCCAGTAGGAGAGATGGTACATGTAAGCGAAGTGGACTTGGACAATCTTTCTGTCATCACTCGAGTAAACGGCGAGCTACGCCAACAGGGGCATGTGCGAGATCTTGTCTTCTCAATCCCCACCCTTATCGAATATATCTCGGGAATAATGACACTAGAGGTCGGAGATCTCATCGCAACTGGGACTCCAGAAGGGGTGGGTCCACTTTCGGTCGGTGATACGGTAGAAGTGGAAGTGGGTGGTGTTGGTGCGGTGTCAAACACGGTGGTCGCGGATAACTAAGTGGATACCAATCGAGGTTTCTCCGCTCTCCCTGACTTTCCTCTCGCCGATATGGTAAGGGTCCAAAAGAATCTTGAAAGGAAGGGCGTTGATGTCATAAATCTTGGTGCAGGTGACGCTGATCTCGATCCGCCACCACCCGTGATTGATCGGATGTGTCAGGCCGTGGGTGAAACAGCTTACTCTCGCTACCCATTCCAGGCTGGGCTCTCGTCCCTCCGTGAAGCTATAGCAGAATGGATGAAGGATCGGTTCGGAGTGATAGTAGATCCTTGGAAGGAGGTGCTCCCGCTCATCGGGTCGAAAGAAGGGATTGCCCATCTTCCCTTCGCACTGCTTAACGATGGGGATGCTGCAATCATTCCTGATCCGGGCTATCAGGCCTATGTCGGTAGTGTCACCCTCACAGGAGGTGACCCGCTATTGATGCCCCTGCGTGCTGAGAATGACTTCTTGATTCCCTTATCAGATATATCGGGTGAGGTCGCTAACAGGGCTAAAATCCTATACATGAATTACCCCAATAATCCAACGACTGCTGTTGCACCGGACAGTTATTTTGAGCAGGTGATTGCGTATTGTGCTCGTCACGGGGTGGTTCTTGCTCACGACCATGCCTATTCGGAGATAGCGTTCGACGGGTACCGTCCTCGGAGTGTACTTGAGTTTGAAGGGGCGAAGGATATGGCGATTGAATACCACTCATTCTCAAAGACTTATAATATGACCGGATGGCGCCTTGGCTGGGCAGTTGGGAATACTGATCTCATCTCGATCCTTTCGAAGGTGAAATCATTTCTTGATACTGGACAGTTCTTAGCAGTTCAAGCAGCTGGGGCCGCGGCGCTCGATTGCTGGAAAGAGTGGGTTCCTGGGAATGTCACAACCTTTCAGAAACGACGTAACACAGCAGTACAGGAACTTCAGAATGTTGGGTTCGACATATCGCTACCGCGAGCCACCATGTATCTATGGGTGCCCGTTCCCACAGGGGAGTCCTCAGAGGATTTTGCAGCACGCGCCCTTGAGACTGAGGGAGTTGTCGTTCTTCCAGGGAGTGCCCTCGGCAGAGGAGGAGAGGGATTCTTCCGTATAGCATTGACCAGGCCTGAGGATCGTTTGGCGGAAGCAGTGCAAAGACTGGGACGATTGTTATGATGTGTGCTAATGGGTTCCAAGCGATAATCTGGAACTGGGTCGACATCCAGGACTAGTAATATTCATGGATCAGCGAATTCAGAGGGGAGATCCCAACAGAGTGGAGTATCCCAGCCGCATCAGGTCCGGATTCAGTACAAGCCGGGTATGGTGGGTTTGCTTCGCAGTTTCCGTAGTGATCCACTTTCTGGTAGTAGCCATTTATCCTTTTTTTGGAAAAACCGTCAATGTTGACGCGATTTCTTTTGCTTTTCCTAATGTTTCGGGCCGCACACAGGGTATCCAAGTGCTACGTCTAGTTGAAGTAGCTGACCCGGTTGCTTCAGAGCGTCCGGATGACCCAGAAGAGATTGACGACGTTGATGACCCAGAACCTCCTATGACCCCGGTTCCCATAGAAGGAACTCCGGATCCAGAGTTGATCCCACCGCCCCCATCCGGAGCAGAACTTCTGAGACCTAACCTGAGCAACCCGATCCTTTGGGAGGCACTAACTTCTGGTGTCTTGGATATAACGTTAGAGCAGAGAGAACAATTGCTGATCGCGAGTGCTCTTGCTCGATGGAATGATTCTGCGGCGACTTCACTTGCGGCGGAAGCAGCAGCTATGGATTGGACGTACACGGATGACGACGGGAAACGTTGGGGTGTGTCTCCTGGTCGGATCCACCTGGGAGACATCACACTTCCGCTGCCGTTCGGTTTTGGGACTGCAGTTGGCAAGCGAGACGAGGTAAATGACTTACTCTGGCAGTGGGATGAGCTTTATCGACAGGGGGTGAGGGCCGAGGTAGCTGAGACCTGGCGAGATAGGGCGGAAGCGATTCGTATGCGTCGAGACAGGGAACGAACTGCAATACAACCTGACACGTCACGCGTTCCTCGTTAGTCGAATTTGGTATATCAGAACGATCAGATGGTACCGTACATAAGGTAGCGCCCCCATCTTACCAACTTTAATTGCACCGGCACCGGAGTTGCAGTGTCCCAAGAGCTAGCACCACGTCTAAATCCAAGCGCCATCGAGCCTGCCCAATATCAGAGATGGCAGGAAGGAGGCCATTTCCATGTTCCAGCGGAATACGTACTGGAAAAAGGGCTATCTCCTTATGTGATCGTGATTCCGCCACCGAACGTTACGGCTGCCCTTCATATGGGGCATGGCCTCAACAGCACAATCCAGGACGTGCTGATACGGTGGAGAAGGATGCAGGGTCGCGCATCCCTGTGGGTGCCCGGAACTGATCACGCCGGGATCGCGACTCAGAATGTGGTTGAGCGCCGTTTAGCCAATGCCGGTTCAACCAAAGAGGATTTAGGTAGAGAGGGTTTTGTTGAGGCTATCTGGGATTTTGTGGATAAGACCGGTAACCAGATTATTACTCAACTAAAATCTCTAGGTGCGTCCTGTGACTGGGAGCGGACTCGGTTCACGCTCGATGAAAATCTGAGCCATGCTGTGCGTGAGGTATTCGTTCACCTCTATGAACAGGATCTAATCTACCGGGGTGAGTACATAATTAATTGGTGTCCCAGGTGCCATACGGCGCTCTCGAACGAGGAAGCAGAAGGGCGAGATAGCGAAGGCAAGCTATGGCATATTCGGTATCCGCTGGACGATTCTGCAGCTGAGGCTGCTCAAGATTCTTTAGATGCCGGGGCTGATGCCGTTGGACGTTTGGATGACGGTCGCTGGTACTTGACTGTTTCGACTACACGGCCAGAGACAATGCTTGGGGATACCGGAGTGGCTGTGCATCCAGCGGATGATCGTTATGTGTCGTTAGTCGACTCCAGCATCGAGCTTCCTTTCACTGATCGCAGGATCCCTGTTGTAGCTGATGAACATGTGGATCCGGAATTCGGATCCGGTCTTGTAAAAGTTACTCCAGCACACGACCCGAATGATTTTGAGATAGCAAGCCGTTCAGGATTGGAGATCCTGGACGTGATGACTGATGACGCGAAGATGAACAAGAGCGTGCCAAGCGAGTTCCAGGACATGGATCGCTTCGATGCTCGTGATGCTGTACTAGAGGGTTTGTCAGAGCTCGGACTTCTGGCTGGAGAAGAAGAGTACATACATGCTGTTCCTCACTGCTACAGATGTGACACCGTTGTCGAACCCCGCCTGTCTCTTCAGTGGTTTGTGAAGATGAAGCCTTTGGCTGAGCCTGCGCTCCAGGCGTCACGTGACGGGACCGTCACCTTCACTCCAGGTCACTGGCAGGGGGTCTACGAACACTGGATGGAAAATATCCGAGACTGGTGTATCTCTCGGCAACTTTGGTGGGGGCACAGGATTCCAGTCTGGTACTGCGATTGTGGGGAGCAGATTGTAGCCCGTGAGGATCCAACTGAATGTTTGGCCTGTGGTTCAACTGAGCTTGAGCAGGATCCCGATGTGCTCGACACGTGGTTCAGCTCCCAATTATGGCCATTCTCAGTATTCGGGTGGCCAGAAAAGACACCAGACCTAGAGGCTTTCTACCCCGGTAACACAATGGTCACAGCACCCGAGATCCTTTTCTTCTGGGTGGCTCGCATGATCATGATGGGGTATGAATTTTTTGGAGAGCCACCGTTCACGGAGGTGTATCTTCACGGGACTGTGCGAGACATGCAGGGCCGAAAGATGTCCAAGTCACTGGGTAACGGTATCGATCCGCTTGAGGTAGTAAACGCCTACGGTGCAGATGCGATGAGATTTACAATCATCAGCCAAGCAGCTGTGGGGACTGACATCAATCTCGACCACGAGGATGTTGAAGCAACATTCTCTAATGGACGAAATTTTTCCAATAAAATATGGAATGCAGGGCGCTTCGCCCTTTTGAGTCTAGGTGACGCGCCTGTGCGCCCGTTAAATGAGGTCATGTCTGATCTTGCGCTTGAAGACCGATGGATTCTGACACGATTGGGTCATGCCAGCCGGACGGCTACGCGAAACCTTGAGCGATACCGGCTTCATGAGGTAGCGGATGGACTCTACCACTTCTTTTGGGGTGAGCTTTGCGATTGGTACCTTGAATTGGTTAAGGACCGGCTTACCCTGGACACTGATGCCAAGTCACGGGAAGCGGCTCGCTCTACACTCGTGGCGGTGCTCGATGAAGCACTTCGTCTGCTCCATCCGATTGTTCCCTTCGTAACAGCTGAACTATGGTCACTCCTGCCTTGGCCAGAGGGTTCGAGCCGTCCTGAGGATCTGATCATAGCCCCGTGGCCGGATTCCGAATCTTCCTTTGAAGATCCGATGGCTGAAAATCAAATGGAAGCACTCCGTGAACTCATTACAGAAGTCCGCCGGCTCAGAAAAGAATATTCTATCCCGGAAGGGAAGCGGATAGGTATCCATATCTGGGGGGGTGGGGCGGATCTAACAAATACGGTGATGTCACAGTTATCAGCTCTAGAGCGGTTAGCTAGAATAGACCGAGTGGTCCCAGATCCAGGAACTGGAGTAGGTGCTAACGCAGTGCTAAACCGAGGCGGTGAACTCTTTATTCCCCTTGAAGGGATTATTGATCTCGATCACGAGTGCACGCGCCTCCGAGAAGAGATTGAAAAGCTAGGGGCTCAGATAGTGATCACCGCCAAGAAGCTTGAGAATCAGAACTTTGTTTCTAAGGCACCGGAGGAAGTGGTCTCCAAGGAAAAGCACAAGCTTTCAAGTTTCCAAGAACGTGCGGCTAAACTAGAGGAGAAATTAGACGCGCTGGAGGTTGGAAGATCCTGAGTACTTCAAAGACAATTTCCCGTCAGCTACTTGTTCAATCTGTCGGTGCGTTGTCAGCAGCACTCGGGATCGTTCTGGCTAGTTCTTGCGCACAGCAAGGTGCGCCTCCCGGTGGCCCAGAAGATCTCAGGCCTCCCATCGTTATTCGGACTGTTCCGGATACGTTTGAGTTGCTAGGGACAATGGATGGGTCAATTCGTTTTGAGTTTGATGAGCGAATCAGTGAGCGTCCAAGTAGCGGAACGTTCGACAATGCAGTCATCATTTCTCCAAGGACCGGTGAAGTGGTGGTCGGACATAGTTCGAGAAGCTTGACCGTAGAATTGGTGGGTGGCTTCCGACCTGATCTGGTTTATCGTGTGACACTCCTGCCGGTTGTGCGCGATTTATTCGGGAATCAAATGAGAGATCCGTTCGAGCTCATATTCTCGACGGGGGCAGAGACAGTTCCGACTACGCTTGCTGGGATTGCTTGGGATCGTGTTACTGGGTCAGGAGTGGATGAATACCAAGTCTGGGCAACTGCATTAGACGAGGATTCTGTCGTCCATGTGGCCGTAACCGACAACCAAGGGGTCTATGCGTTCAGATATATCCCTGGCGCTAACTATGAGATCACGGCGTTTAACGATCGCAACGCAGATGCCGTAATCGATATGATGGAGATACAGGGTAGTAGGAATCTTTCGATAGAGAATGGGGACACCGTGTTCCTGAACTTTCCTGTTCTTCAGCCAGATACCACGTCAGCGACTCTAGTCACTGCTTCAGCGCTCGACTCGGTCACTCTTCTATTAGAGTTCGATGACTATCTGGATCCTGGACTAGTACTCGAGACGATCACCCTGACCGTGGCTACTGAGGATGGTACCGATGTTCTTGTGGACAGCGTCCTTCATGAACACGACTACCTCGCGTACGTCACGATGGTTATGGATTCACTGGTGGTTCTCGACTCCCTGGATGCGGTATTACAGGCATCTGCTATGGCTGCTGAAATTGCTGCAGGATTAGATAGTACGATAGCTGATAGTATTCCCCCTGATGTTGGGGTGTCTCAGGAGGTTCTGGAGGATTCTGAACCAGTTCGTAGGAGAGGGCCACCTGATCTGGACGGTCGTTCTGTCTCACCTCCTTCTCGGGGAGTAGGTCCGAATAGTGCCGGTCAGAGACAAGCAGGCGGTCCGGATGGAGAACGGCTTCCTGCGAGGCGTATCGTCGTATTGTTGGGCAATTCTTTGTCACCAGACATCACGTATAATGTGGCCATAAGTGACCTGGAAAATCTTTATGGGGTGCCACAAGGAGGTGGGGAAGCTTCTTTCTTTATAGCACCTAGTGATATTGATGATGTTGCAGACGTAACGGATTCTATTTTGGCACCTGATACGGTAGCGGTGGATACAGCGGGAGTAGAGGTTGGTACTCGATGAGTGACCCGAGGCGTGGAATTCCGTCGGTTGATGCTCTTTTGGCTTCATCTGAATTCGAACCAATTCTGAAGGAATTTCCTCGGCAGCTAGTGGTTAGGGTGACACGGATCGTGATTGAGGAGATCAGGAACAGTCTGCTTGCAGGAGAAGAAGATATCGAGCCTGATGGACTCGCTTACTACGCTCGAACCGTGTTGATTCGTTTAGGTCAGGAAACGATGCCCTCGTTACGTGGAGTCATTAACGCAACCGGAGTAGTACTCCATACGAACCTTGGCCGAGCCCCGTTGGCAGAGGTTGCTGCTGATGCGATGGCTGCTGCTGCTCGAAGCTATTCGAATTTAGAGTATGATGTTGAATTGGGGAAAAGGGGCTCCCGGTACGACCATTGTGTGAAGCTTCTCCGAGAATTGACGGGTGCAGAAGACGCCATCGTGGTAAACAACAACGCTGCGGCGCTCGTTCTAGTACTTAACACCACGGCGAGAGGAAAAGGGGTTGCCGTTTCCCGGGGTGAACTCGTCGAGATTGGCGGGGGATTTAGAATTCCTGAGATACTGGAGCGTGCAGGTGCATTCTTAGTTGAAGTGGGTAGCACCAACCGGACGCGTCTATCGGATTATGAGGACTCGACCAAAACGGGTGAGGTTGCCGCGATCTTAAAGGTTCACCGGTCCAACTTCAGAATCACTGGATTCACAGAAGACGCAGCCCTTGCTTCACTCGCTGATTTAGCAAATGAAAAAGAAATCCCATTACTCCATGACCTTGGATCAGGGTTATTTATTGCTTCAGATACACTAGCCCTTCCAGCTGAGCCGCTAGCTTCTGATTCGCTCAATGCGGGTGCGGATCTTGTTGCTGTTTCAGGAGACAAGCTACTTGGTGGTCCCCAGGCCGGGATTATTCTAGGGAACTCAGAGTTGATTGATTCGCTGCGTCAAAATCCCCTTTGTCGGGCACTGCGTGTAGATAAGGTCACGCTTGCCGGTCTTGAGGCAACTCTTCAACTCTATCGGGATCCTGCTCAAGCTCTTGAGTCAATTCCCACCCTGCGAATGCTGGCCAACACTCCGGAGGCTCTCGGTAAACGATGCGAGCAACTAACCGCTGAACTAAAAGGGCTAGGTGTCGGGAGTAGTATCGTGGAGTCAGAGGGCAGAGTAGGGGGTGGAACTTATCCGGGCGTGAAGCTTCCGGGCTTCGCCCTAGCCTTGGATGCTCCAAATAGTGCAGAAATTTTGGCGATGCACCTACGGAACGGGGATCCTCCGGTAATTGCACGAATCGTAGATAAGAGGGTGCTCATCGATTTGCGTACAGTGCTCCCGGGGGAGGAGAACGATTTAGTCAGGCGGGTCAGACAGGCCAGTAATGAAGGATCTGGTTCTTAGGGCTACAGGTTGGTCTCAGCGCGCAGTGTGATACCTATAAGCCTACCAGGCTGGTTGTCAGTTTGGGGACAAGCTGGTCCTACAAAGTATCCGACGTTGACCTGATTTTTCGGCACGGGTAGCTTTGGGCGTACCCCTGTGTCCTAGGCTGGAAACGTAAAATGGCCATGCGGGTATTGTTTTTGACCCGGTACTTAGACCGGCTCTGACAGGTACATCACCTCAGGAGGTAACCGGCGTCATGATGACCTTGACGGCGACAGCAACAGAAAAAGTTCAAGACTTCATTCAAGAGCATAGTGCTGAGAGTGAAGCGGGATTGAGAGTTGCAGTTTTACCAGGTGGTTGCTCTGGATTTCAGTACGGCCTCAACATTGAGGACGAACCAGAATCGGATGATGAGATTCTCGATATCCGGGGTGTGAAAATCTTCATTGATCCATTCAGCGCACAGTATCTTGAGGGCGTCGAGATCGATTATGTGACAAGCGTTATGGGCCAGGGTTTTACATTCAATAACCCGAACGCATCGGGTGGATGCGGATGTGGGAGTTCGTTCACAGCTTGACGGCTGTTCGCTGCGGTCGCATCTGAGACCATGAAGGTCCGGGCCTTCACTGGTGGGGGGTTCGGCGAGAACACCTACCTAGTTATTTGCGGAGATTCATCCGCCGCAGTCGTAATTGACCCGGGAGCCGCAGCGTCCGAGGTAGTTCCCCAGATACAAGACGAAGGACTTGATCTGCACGCCATTCTTCTAACGCACGCTCACCTCGATCATATAGAGGGTATTTCGGAGATACGTGCGATATCACCTGATGTGCCAATTTGGTTGCACGCAGATGATCAAGAGCTCTATAAGGTGGCTCCCTTTCAAGCTCAGATGTTTGGCATGACGGCGATACCCCAACCGCCCCCTACAGATGAACTTATAGCTGGACAGAGATACGAATTCGATTCGTGTGCGCTGGATGTGCGCTTCACGCCAGGCCATTCACCGGGTCACGTGATCTTCGTTTCCCCGGATGAGAGCTTCGCTTTAGTAGGGGACGTGGTGTTTTCAGGATCGATCGGCCGAACTGATCTCCCCGGTGGCAACATGGATACACTCATGGATTCTATCCGAGAGCAGGTACTAACGCTCCCTGATGAGACAGAACTCTTCACGGGGCATGGGCCACCAACCACTGTGGGGCAGGAGCGTCGAACCAATCCGTTTTTAACCCAATATTATGGTGGAGGACAGATTTGAAAAAAGGGTTAGAGACAGGCCCCCCTTTGCTAGCTGCTGCGTTTGCCTCGGGTGGTGGGACGAACGTTCAAGCACTACTCGATTACCAAGACAAGTTCTGTCCCTGGAGATTGTCGCTTGTCGTCACGGACCGCGAGAATGCTGGAGTTCTTGAGCGAGCCGATTTGGCAGGGATCCCTGCAGCCATCATTCCCGTCCAAGGGCGTGCCCCCTTAGATGTCGCACAAGATATGCTCTCAGTACTAGAAGCTCACAGGGTCGAGGTGATCTTTCTTGCTGGCTATCTTCGTCTCATTCCAAGTGAGGTCGTTCACCGATTTCGACGTAGGATCCTCAATATTCATCCGGCACTGCTGCCATCGTTTGGTGGCAAGGGCATGTATGGGATGAGGGTACATCAAGCGGTAGTCGATGCCGGTGAGTCAATGACTGGCGCTACCGTCCACTATGTCGATGAAGAATATGACCGGGGTACAATCATAGGGCAGTCGCGGGTACCAGTAGAGCCTGGCGACTCTCCTGAAGTTGTGGCTGCCCGAGTTTTGAAGATCGAACATCGTTTATACCCTCTTGTTGCGGAGCACGTGTGCTCTGCCCTGATCGAGGGCCGAGATCCTGGGCCACTAGATCTACCTGAACTATCAAGTACTGAAACCACCGACCTAAAACACACAGAATAGGAGTGAGGATGAAGCGGGCGCTTCTCAGCGTATCCGATAAGACAGGAATCCTGGAACTCGCTACCGCACTTAAAGATCGCGGTTGGGAGATTCTATCTACGGGTGGGACGGCCCGCACACTCCGTGAAGGGGGTATTGAAGTGACCAGCGTATCTGAGGTCACAAGACATCCAGAGATGATGGACGGACGTGTGAAAACTCTTCATCCAGCGATACATGCTGGGATTCTTGTTCGAAGGGATAATGAAGAGGATATGAAGGCTCTCACGGAACACGGTTATGGGCCGATCGATTTGGTTGCTGTGAACCTTTATCCGTTCAGGGAGACCATAGCATCTGGTGATGTGACGATGTCTCAGGCGATGGACAAAGTTGACATAGGTGGGCCTACCATGATTAGGGCTGCTGCGAAATCACACACACAAGTCTGGGTGATTGTCGACCCAAACGATTACGACAAGGTCATCGCAGCTATCGACGAGGGTGAAGCTTCAGAGTTGAGACGTGAACTTGCCGCGAAAGTTTTCAGCCACATCAGTGCCTATGATGAATCTATAGCGGGATACCTCACTGGTAGCATGGAAGCTCAATCACTACCGAATAAGCTGGGTGTGTCCTTGCAGCGAATCCAGACACTCAGGTATGGAGAAAACCCGGATCAGCAGGCTGCCTTTTACGGTCATGAATCCCCAGTGGGACTTTCTGCACTCAGGCAACTTCATGGTAAGGAACTTTCATATAATAACCTGTTGGACTTAGACGGAGCTCTGCTCGCACTGTCCCCATTCGCGAACACCAAAGGAGCTGCAGTCTGCATCATCAAGCACACCACACCATGCGGCCTCGCGGTCAGCGAGACGCTTTCAGATGCTTACGAAAAGGCACTCGCCTCTGATCCGGTGAGCGCGTTCGGATCTGCAATAGCTGTGAATCAAGAAGTTGATGCGGAAACAGCAAATCTGATGTCCGCTCTCTTTATTGAATGTCTGGTAGCTCCAAGTTTTTCGGATGAGGCCATGACGGTTCTGAGCCAGAAGAAGAATATTCGATTGCTCATCTTTCCTGGTACATCCGAGGGGGCAGCCGACTTCATCGCGTCCCATGGTCTCCTACCTGAAGCTCGCTCGGTGAGGTCAGTGTATGGGGGCTTGCTCGCACAAACACCTTCTGAGCCACCGTCTTATGGATCAATTGATACATCATGGAAAGTCGTAACTCAACGCCGTCCCACTGAAGTTGAGATGGATGATTTAAGCTTCGCTTGGGCGGCGATTTTCTCGGTGAAATCAAACGCGATCTTAATCGCCCGTGATGGCGGAGTGCTGGGGATCGGAGCGGGTCAAATGAGTCGGGTGGACTCTTCTAAGATTGCTGTACGCAAAGCGGATGAAGCTGGATTTGATGTAACTGGTTCCGTCCTTGCATCTGATGCATTTTTCCCGTTTCGGGATGGTGTTGATGCGGCTGCAGAAGCTGGGGTTAAGGCGGTTATTCAACCGGGTGGCTCTATCCGGGACGAGGAAGTTATTAACGCGGCTAACGAACACGGACTCACGATGGTCTTTACCGGACGCAGACTCTTCCGTCACTAGAAAATCGATCGTCATTTCTAGCTATTGGGCTTTCTATCCATATGATGGGATGACCTTCAGTTGAAGTAGCTAGCGGTCAGTTCCATCTTTTTCTGAGGAGGGGTGGCAGAGCGGTCTAATGCACCGGTCTTGAAAACCGGCGGGCGCAAGCCCTCGTGGGTTCGAATCCCACCCCCTCCGTAAAGGATATCCTGGGGCTCCACCCGTGAGGGTGGGGCCCGTCTAAGTTGCCGTCCTGTGGGGTGCAGCACAGGATTAAGGCATGAAGAGAGTCGCGTTTCTTGTGATGGCTTCCCAACAGAAAATTCAAGGTCTTGCTGTCTTGATGGCTTTGATCATGATGGCCTCTTCTGGGCTTGGTTCTCGAGTTTCAGGACAGATTGTCCAGGGTCTGGTTGTAGAACTTGGGACCGACCGTCCGATCCAGCTGGCCACAGTCTCACTGATAGCAACCACAGGTGATACTGTGGCTTCGGCTCTCACGGACGAGAACGGATTTTACTCGGTTATGCCTGAAGATGAGGGCACTTTTATGCTCGTGGTAAGAGCTCTGGGGCACAGAGGAAAGCGTGAGGGGCCGTTTGAGATAGAGGCCCAGGGGGTTCGTATCGTCCGGATCAATCTAGATAAGGCTCCGGTCAATATCGAAGGGATTACGGTGGGAGTGGATCCGGCAGACTTCAGGCTTCATTCAACGGGGTTCTATGAGCGTCTGGAGAACGAAAAAGGCTACTTCCTGACCCCAGAGGATATCTTCCGCAGTACAGCTTTCTTTACGCAAGAATTGTTCAGGGGTGGGTTAGATGGTCGCACGTATGTGAACCCTACCGAAGTGCCATGGAATGCAGCCGTGCGTTTCAGGGCTTTGATGGGAGGAACCTGTACACCTAGGGTCTATGTAGACGGTGTGTTCCAGTATCTGGATGAACGTTACTCCTTGGATGCGGCTATACCCATGGACCGGATCGCGGCAGTGGAAGTGTATCGAGGACCCTTCGAGCAACCACCTCCTCGGTATCACACGACCGGAGGATGCGGGGCGATCCTCTTCTGGACGAGGGATGGTCAGTAGTGACCTCTAAGTGGCGCACCAAGACTCACCAGTCATGAATCGCAGGATGAATTTCTCCCTGATGCTCAGGTAAGATAGTGCCCAGTCACCCAGCTGATTCGGGCCGTTCTGGATAGCGAGTACGCGACATTCGGAGGGCTGGACTCCGCACACATCGCCGCCACTGAAACGCCGTTTCCTTAAAAAATTTCGGTGGCGCTGCGTCCGGTGTGGTGCTCCCGGCACATTTCCTGAAACGCTGAAGTGGCAAGGATATTCAACAACTCGATTATTGCGGAGATCTCATGCAGAGTGCTTTCATGGCAGATCCTATTTCGACTTTCTTCGGCTTCTGCATCTGGGTTCTACAGGTCATCGGTGACTTCACCGGGATGGGGTACGAATTAGCCAATATCGTCATTTTCGTTATAGTGCATCCGGCGCTGACGCTTGCGCTGTTTGTGCTATGGAGACGTGCCCAGAGGCAAGCTGTAGGGTGTTCCTGTTGTACGGCATATACATGAAGCTGGACAAGATCCTAGACTCACTCAGTAAGGACTTGGGTGCCTGATGGGAGTGTTTGATGAACTTTACCTGTCCACATTGCTCATACTGGAATAGGAGTCGATTCCATGGCAGCTAAAGGAAAAACTACTAAAGAGCATGATGAAAAAATTGCGAAGATGTTTTTCTCTTCAGTATATCCCCATTATCTAAATAAGGTCGTAAAGAAAGGGCGTAGTGAAAAAGAACTGCAAGAAGTCATTACATGGCTGACTGGTTTCGAAGGTACAGTGTTAGGCGATCTGATAGAGGGCGAAGACACGTTTAAAGAGTTTTTCGATAAGGCGAATCTAAATCCAGATGCTAGCCTAATTAAAGGTGTGATATGCGGCTATCGTATTGAAGACATTGAAACACCACTGACAAAAAAATGCCGGTATCTTGATAAGCTTGTAGACGAACTTGCTAAGGGACGCAAGATGGAAAAGATACTTCGAATATCCTGAGTGAGTGGGGCGTTCCCAAGATCGGATACTGGAATCTTAGGTAGTTCTTCTGTATAGCAGCTAGAAAATTAATTCATACGAAATCAATTTGGTCTGATTCCGTTCTTAGTATGCTACTGCCATACCATCCTTGTGAGGAGTTGAGCCTCCTATCATCACTCCTGTCAGGATATTGAACATTATCCCCTGGGCACCTCCCACACCTCCTCTAGTAGTTCTTCTTCTGAGTTCGTGACCCCACGCTTCAAGTTGGGTTAAGACCTCTTCATTGATACCGGGTTCGACGGTGACACTGAGACCGCTTCCGTGATTAATTCTGGGGATCTCTACTGCCTGCTGCATGTTCATTCCAAATTCTACCACGTTGAGAAAGATCTGAGCATGTTGCTGGGGCTGTACCGCCCCCCCCATGGCCCCGAAGGTCATGAAGAACTCCCCGTCCTTGAATGCCATCGCCGGAATGATGGTATGGAATGGGCGTTTATGAGGTTCAACAACGTTCATGTGGCCTGGCTCGCGCGAGAACAGAGCTCCTCTATTTTGCAGCGTGAAACCAGTACCGGGAGGCACCAGCCCGGAACCGAATCCTGAATAGAGACTGTAGATGAATGAGACGGCATTGTGATCCTTATCCATGACCTCTAATAGGACAGTATCACCGTTTCCATTAATCCCTGACTCTGGTCGTTCCATAGCCTTGGTTGGGTTGATCCGTTCGAATTGCTGGCGACCGTATTCAGTCGAAATTATCTCGTTAATTGGAAGATCATTAAACTCTGGATCAGAGTTCCATTTCTCGATATCCGCGTAGGCTAACTTCTTTGCCTCAATAACATGGTGCAGGTACTCGGCCGAGTTATGGCCCATAGAGCCCAAGTCTACGTTTGCTAGGATCTTGAGCATTTCGAGGGCAGCAATGCCCTGTCCATTTGGTGGTAGTTCGTAGAGCCTATAGTTCTTGTAGTCCGCATAGATAGGTTCTACCCACGTAGAGGTATGATCCTCAAAGTCCTTCATGGTGAGAAAGCCATCATGTGCATCAGAATAGTCAACGATCTTTTTAGCGATCGAACCTCTATAGAAAGCGTCTCTGCCTTCCTTACCTAATAGCCTGTAGGTTTCCGCTAGGTCGGGGTTCCTGAATACTTCGCCAGCTTTGGGGGCCCTCTCACCGTCGAGTAGCCACGTCTCTCTCGTGGATGGTTCTTCGTTGTTCTCAAGAGATCTCCACGCATCGGCGATAATCGGAGAGACTGGAAAGCCATGTTCTGCGTAGTGAATTGCTGGCTCTAGTACCTCGGCCATGGTCATTGTCCCGTACTTTTCCAAAACCTCGAACCAGCCGTCGACCGCACCGGGAACCGTCACGGAGTATATACCCCGGATCCGGTTCATATCATGCTTTTCAAGTTTCCCATTAAGTGCGTCTAGCGTCATAGCGTAGGGTGCACGTCCGCTCGCGTTTAGCCCGACCAGTTTCTTTTCTTCTGCGAGGTAGACCATGATGAAAGCGTCACCACCCAGGCTTGTACTGTGGGGCTCAGTCACTGTTAACACAGCAGCAGTCGCCACTGCAGCATCGATAGCATTTCCTCCCCTCTTCAGGATATCTAGGCCTGCATTAGCAGCGAGGGGTTCACTAGTAGCGACCACCCCACGCAGCCCTGATACGGGTGAACGCAAGGTCTCGTAGGGGAATCTCACGTCATCTCCATTCTGGGCGGCTACCTGAAAGCCGAGGCTAAGGAAGAGCAAGGGTAGTATGACCACTAGGGTGGTGCCCCTGCTCTTGAGAACTGACTGCAGCATGTCTCCCCCTTCGACTCACGTGACGGGCGGTATCTACTATAGAGTTAGGTCATCAGAGGATACGAATCCATGGGAGCTTCTGGCAATCATTAGTTATGCCTCTGAGGACGGAGGTCCTTAACGATCACGTAGTACAAAGTATCCCTTGTTCATGCTATTGATTCGATTCTTGATTTGCGAGTAACTCGTACATTCTTTGGATCGCTGGCAATGGCGCACCTGGGCCACGCAGAGATGGATAATCCGATGAGTGGTCAGTCAGGTCGACTTGTTCGGCTGCTTGTTCGGCTGTCAGACCTTGGGAATACGCATCACTAGTACGATTCCAAAGATCTGTAAGATAGGATTGAAGATGGTCTATTTTAGCTAGGTCCGAAAATGGTGCTCCATGTCCTGGCACGACGATATCGAAGTCCAGCGTCTTAAGTTCCTCAAGTGTCCCAACCCAATCCGATGGAAAGCCATCTCCCATAAACGGTATTCCAGGTAATAAAAGATCACCAGTGATTAGAAGGCGTTCTTCTGGAAGGTGTACGACGATGTCGCCACCAGTATGGCCTCGTCCGAAGAAGAGCAGTCGGATTTCCCGATCTCCTCTAAACAATGTCATCCGCTCAGAGAGTGTTGTATTCGGTGGTGTTGGGCTCAATCCCTCTTGGCCATCCAAGAACCCTGCTTGGCCGGCCATGCGTTCTAGAAAGTAGGCATACGTCCGACCGGTTGAGCCCTCATTCGTCAGCATCTCTCGTGTGAACTCGTGGCCTATGACCTCGATGTCGTCAGGATAGATTTGGTTTCCATGAGCGTGGTCAAAGTGGAAGTGTGTATTGACCACGTATTTGACGGGCTTGTCAGTGATCGACCCAAGTTCTTCGATAAGGGCAGCGGCAGCGACAGGCGAGATATGCGAGTCAACAAGTAGCACATCCTCCTCATTAATAATGATCGCCGCATTTGAGCCCACAGCTACGTTTCCAGTCCCTCGAGCTTGATAGATCCCCTCTACGATTAGCTCAAATTCAAATGCAGGTCCTTCGAAATCTGAGCCCGGGAGGGCAGACATATCAAAATCAGGCTCAGCCGTTGGTGGTTGGCAGGCTATGAGCACCAAGATGCCCGTCAAAAGTCGAGTCTTCATTTTCATAGGATCATGATCCGCGGAGCTAAAGGGAAGTACACCGATCTTGCTAACATTCGCGCTATGTTAGCCATACTGAGTTCCTTCCTGCGATTGCGTTGGCCGACTCAAGAACTCCGACCCAGAAAGCGAGGATGAATCATAGGGTTAGATAGAACCGGTTTGTTAACCTACGGAGCCAGCACGACCTCCATACGTTTGATTCGATTTGCAGCTTCGACCGTCTTAACACTATTGAGTGTGAAATTCCCACCCAGATAACGCTGTTCTATTCGAGCCAAGGTAAAAAATTGAGCAGTCTCTGTTCGTGCAACTTCGTTGCCCGCAGCATCATAGAAGAACAGGAAAAACTCGAATCCTACCCCTTGTTCGGTAGACCAATTCTTGAATGAGATATAATATTCGCCCCGGGTATGACTTCCTTCCTCTACAGAGGTCAAAGACCATGTGATAGAGGAGGCGGTGACATTGTTTCCTAGCTCCTGATCTTCCTCCGTGCGCTCGCTCGTGTCGAGTTCACCAGGAGCCAGTACAACTTCACTTCCGCAGGCAATAAAAAGAGGCGAAAGGATCAAGGCACCAAAAACGTACGTTAGTTTCATTCTTTTCAACGCACTCTCCTTGAGGCCTGAGACCAAGATTCAATCTGATAATGAGGCCTGGAATCTGTCCGGTCAAAGGCTTGGGCAGCTAACACGCCTATCAAAACCGAACGATGATTTCTTCTATAACCTGTGAATGTCAGCAGATCGTGAGATCTTTTGATCCAACTTGGTTGAATGGTTTGTCCCGGATAGATTCCAAGTGAGCCACTTTTCAGGTGGACAATACCTATGAATGGATGACTTCTTGAGGCTCTCGTGATACCGGTTGAGCGCAGGAAGACCGTGGCCGTCAATATCGATGGCGTCGTGATTGGTGGTACGGCGCCAGTAGTTGTGCAATCCATGACGAATACCGATACCGCGGATGTTATCGGCACAGTTACCCAGATACGCCAGTTAGTTGACGTAGGCAGTGAACTCGTCCGAGTTACAGTCAATAACGAGGACGCGGCGCGTGCGGTTCCAGAGATTGTGAGCCAGCTTCGTGAATCTGGCTATCCGACCCCAATCGTTGGCGATTTCCATTACAACGGGCATCTCTTGCTCAAGAAATTCCCAGAAACTGCGATCGCTCTCTCTAAGTTGCGCATCAATCCGGGTAACGTTGGTACCAAACATCGCGACAAGAATTTCACTGAGATCATCGAGGTCGCGGTTGAACATGACAAACCTGTTCGCATCGGGGTGAACTGGGGCTCACTCGACCAAAGACTTCTCACAGAACTGATGAATGAGAACGCCAGCAGACAATCACCAAGAGATGGTGGTGAAGTTGTTCTGGAGGCGATGGTACAAAGCGCGCTTCGTTCAGCAGACTTAGCTGAGCAGAACGGCTTAAGGCATGACCAGATCGTTATCTCGACAAAGGTTTCGTCGGTACGGGATTTGGTTTCTGTGTATCGTATGCTGTCAGCGCGGTGTGACTATCCACTCCACTTGGGGCTAACTGAGGCTGGGTTGGGAGCTAAGGGGATTGTCGCTACTACCGCTGGGCTAGCCCCACTCCTCCTAGATGGAATTGGTGATACGATTCGTGTTTCACTAACCCCAAAACCAGGCGGGGACCGCGCTGAGGAAGTACGAGTGGCACAGCAAGTTCTCCAGTCACTCGGAATTCGACATTTCGAACCGCAGGTGACTTCCTGTCCCGGCTGTGGGCGGACCACGAGTACGTTTTTTCAGGAAATGGCTGAGGAGATCACAGAGTATATCCAGGAAATGATACCTGAGTGGCGCAGTTCCTATCCGGGTGTGGAAGAAATGGACGTTGCAGTAATGGGTTGTGTGGTGAATGGCCCCGGTGAATCTAAGCATGCGAACATAGGGATATCGCTACCGGGCACGTTTGAAGAGCCGAAGGCGCCGGTGTATATAGATGGTGCGCATGCCATAACCCTTAAGGGTGAAGGACTCGTGGAAGAGTTCAAGGAAATACTGTTTGATTACGTCAAAGGGACCTATGGGTCAGGCAGGGAGTGAGATGTCCCCTAGGGGTGACGCTCATGTCCAGCGAATATAGTGTTACTGGGCTAAACGATATGGAAATTGGCATAAGCTAGGCATTCTTTAGAGTTAAGTTTCGTGGCATAAGCCTTGCGCCAAGATATAGTTGTCCTTGCAGGTGGGATGACATCGGAGGGCCGAGATAATGAAAAAGCACGAGTTACATAAGCTTTGTTGTGGCCTTGTCGCGCTCAGCGCAGCGCTTACGGTGCCCGAGATTTCGTTTGCACAATCTGGGCGGGGCGGTGATGGGTTTCTATTCGAAACACCAAAAGTCTCGTTCGCGTTCAGCTTGGGGTACTCGATCCCAAATGCGAAGAGTGACATCTTCGACTTTACCGAAGAACAGCTTACGCTCGAGAAGAGTGATTTTCACAGAAGCTATCTCGGTGGCGAAGCTGCTATACAACTAGCAGATCGTCTCCATCTAGTACTTGGGGTTGGTCATGCAGAAAGTTCTCTCCCCTCAGAATTTCGAGACTGGGTAGATGGAGATGATCTGCCTATTGAACAGGAAACGATTTTTTCCACAACTCCGGTGACGGTCAGCGCCAGATATTACTTGAGCGATCGAGGGCGACAGATTGGACGATTTGCTTGGATCCCGAAGCGGTTAGCGCCATTTATAGGCGCTGGCGGTGGCGTCATCTGGTACAATTTTGAGCAAGTCGGTGATTTCGTGGACTTTGAAACCCTTGATATCTTCTACGATCGTTTCATGAGTCGCGGTACTGCATTACAGGCTCATGCTTTCGCGGGGATGGATATCTCACTAAATAAGAGTCTGTTTCTTACGACAGAAGGACGCTATCGCTGGGGAAGAGGCGAACTTGGTCGTGATTTTGTAGATTTTGATAAGATGGATCTAGCCGGTATACAGTTCACCGTGAGTATTGGGGCCCGATTCTGATCGGGAAAGGATTAGAGTAATGACATTATCCCGCTTCTCTTTCCGGACACTCCCACTCTTCGCATTTGCTTCCGTAATGATTTTGGCTACGAGCACTCCGGGTCTGGCACAGGAAATGGATGGACGTTGGCTACCCTTTGTAGGGTGTTGGGAACCGACCGGACAGGGTGCCACCGATGGGATCCTATGCGTCGAACCGACAGATGACGGTGTCGAACTCTACACAGTATCGGCTGGTGAAGTACTTACGAGTGACTTGCTGGTGGCGGATGGAGCCAGCCACCCGAGAAGTATAGAGGGCTGTGAGGGTTGGGATTCTGCCGGGTTCTCTCGGGATGGGCGTAGAGTGTTCACAAGATCTGAGTTCATATGTGGGGAGGAGGTTGCTCGCACGGCAACTGGAATTATGTCTTTAGTTTCGTTAACCCAGTGGATTGACGTGCGCTCGATGGATGTAGGTGGGGAACAGGTGGCTTGGGTACAGCGTTACCGTTTGGTGGGTCCTGAACGCATGCTGCAGGAGGGTGTTGAAGATAGTGAGTACTTCACAGCGGATATGGGGATGGCTCTCCAGGCAGCACGGATGTACGCAGCCCGCAACATCTGGCTTGAAGATATTATGGAAGCCGCTGAGCGAGTGGACACTAAGGCTGTGGAAGCTTGGGTAGCTGGGCGTGGTGAGCGTTTTGCGATTGATGCAGATGCTCTGGTGAGACTAGCTGATGCAGGGGTTTCTGAGAGCATCATCGACGTTGTGGTTGCGGTGTCCTATCCGGGAACGTTTGCGATCGCTGGTGAAGCTGGAGTTCCGATGGGCGGTGAACAGAGGGCTTTTGATGCGCCGCGAACGGTGCGTTCTATTTACGGTTATGGTATGTACTCTAGGAGCCCTTTCTATAACTATGGCTACGGTCCGTATTCATACTACGGCTACAGCCCATACAGTCGATATTCCTACGGATCTCTCTACGGTTATGGCTACCAGGGTTACTACTCGGGTTCCTATTATGGTGGTTACTATAGGCCGACTGAAGTGATTGTGAACCGGAGAGAATTCAATCCTGAAACTGGCGGCCGTGTGTATAATGGCCGGGGATATGGCGCTGGTGATCGGGGCTCTTTTAGAGGCCCAGATCAATCGGTAGGAGGATCCTCAGGCGCGGATACCAGCACAGGATCATCTAGTGGGGGATCATCTACTGGTCGCACTGCTAAACCCAGAGGCGGGAGAGGCGGCGGCGGGGGTTCCTGATAGGAACATCGGTCTTATAGAGATAGACGGGGGCCGGTGGGCCCCCGTTTTTTTGTGTACACGCAGAGTGCACGACTGACTCTGGTGAGCTTATGCTATGATTCCATTGAAATGAGTAGAGAAGTGGCTAGCCCTAAGCCCGGCACGGATTTTATCCGCCAAATTGTGACGGAGGATACCGAAAACGGACGCTACGGTGGTCGCGTAGTTACACGCTTCCCCCCCGAACCAAATGGCTACATGCACATCGGTCATGCAAAATCGGTGTGCCTCAACTTTGGGATTGCGAAGGAATTTGGAGGTGTGTGCCATCTTCGCTACGACGACACGAATCCTGAGGGTGAGAATGAAGAGTTTGTCCTTGGTTTTCAGGAAGACATCCGATGGCTGGGCTTCGACTGGGGTGAAAACCTCTACTTTGCGTCAGATTATTTTGAACGAATGTATGATTCTGCGGTCATCCTGATTGAGAAGGGTTTGGCCTACGTTGACTCAGAGAGCGAAGAGGAGATACGTGAGAGGCGAGGCTCAGTAACCAAAGCAGGGACACCGGGCCGATATCGTGATCGTACAGTGGATGAAAATCTGGATCTCTTCTGTCGCATGCGAGAAGGAGAATTCGAAGGTGGGGCGCACGTACTACGCGCTAAGATTGATCTAGAGTCCTCAAACATGCTGATGCGAGATCCCGTGCTATACCGGATCCGGCACGCAACCCATTACAGGCAAGGGGATGAGTGGTGCATCTACCCTATGTACGACTACGCACACTGTCTTGAGGATGCGTTTGAAGACGTGACCCATTCGATATGTACGCTCGAGTTTGAAAACAATCGGGAGTTGTATGATTGGGTTCTAGACAATGTCGGATTTGAGGAGCCGAGGACTCATCAGTATGAGTTCGCTCGTCTAGATCTTGAACATGCTGTCCTATCAAAACGGAGAATTATTCCACTTGTTGAGGCAGGAGTCGTAAGTGGCTGGGATGATCCGAGGCTATCTACTGTCAGGGGTATTCGTCGGAGAGGTGTACCGCCTGAGGCAATCAGACTTTTTTGTGAAATGATCGGGGTCGCTAAGGCACAGTCAGTGGTGGATATTGGCAAGCTTGACTATGCCATCCGAGAGGTACTCAATCAGTCCGCACCTCGGGTGATGGCGGTCCTAGACCCAATCAAAATTGTACTGACTGATTACCCGGATGATCAGGTTGAAGAATTCGAGGCTCCATATTTCCCGCATGATGTGCCACGGGAAGGAACTCGGATGGTGCCGTTTTCGAATGAGCTTTTTATCGAACGGACAGATTTTGAAGAAGACCCACCATCAGGGTTTCGGCGGCTTGTACCCGGTGGAGAGGTTAGGCTGCGGCATGCGTACGTGATACGGTGTGAGAAGATCATCCGCGATGAAGCTGGCCGGTTAGTCGAATTACACTGTTCTCATGATTCAGAGAGCCGTGGCGGGAAGGGAGTGGTCGGTCGAAAGGTTAAGGGCACGATCCAGTGGGTATCTGCAGCACATGCGCTGACTGCGGAGATTCGGCTGTATGATCATCTCTTTCTAGAGATTCCAGAGACTGATTCAGATGAAGGCGAGGACATCATTTCCCGGATAAATCCTGACTCTTTGAGGGTTTTTAAGGAGGCTAAAGTAGAGCCATCTGTCAGAGATAGCTTGCCTGGTACGCGCTACCAGTTCGAGCGAACTGGTTATTTCTGGAAGGATCCAATCGATGGACTAGGTGAAGAGCTGGTCTTTAATCGGATAGTCTCGTTGAAAGACAGTTGGAGCCGTACTACAGCCAAATCAGGCCCTAAGGTTACGAGAAGCAAGAGTGGCTCCGAAAAGGTTGTGAATGAGCCCATAAAGCCTGAGACCCCGAAGGTAAATGAATCGCGAGAGGCGGCACGTGCAGCCGATCCCCAACTCATGGCTTGCTTTGATCGCTACAGTAATGAGTTGGGACTGACTTGGGAGCAGGCAGATTTGCTGACCGCGTCTCCCGAGGTCTCAGAGTTTTTTGATAAAGCCCTTGCCGTATATGATGAGCCTGCTGAGGTCGCAGGTTGGTTAACGACAGACCTGAGAGGTTTGCTGGGAGTACGCAGCTTGAAAGATCTTGCGTTTGATGGAGAAGCTTTGGGTCAGCTTGTTGCTCTTGTTGCTGCAGATCGAATCTCACGCAGGGCCGGCAAGGATGTCCTCGCACGAATGATTGATGAGGGTGGCGATCCGGACCAACTCATTGTGCAGATGGGACTCGAGAAAGTTTCTGACCTCACTGCGCTGGAGAGTGTCATTGAAGAGGTTCTTAGAGCATGGCCGGAGAAGGTCATTGAATACCGGGCAGGTAAATCAGGGCTAATCGGTATGTTTGTTGGGGAGGTAATGAAGGAGACGAACGGAGCGGCTGATCCGAAGGTGGCTAGGGAGTTGCTTTTAAAGAAACTGCAAGGGTGACCATTATGCCCTTATCCGATAACTCGATTAGAAGCGTCCTCTCGTATTCCTAGCAAGAATGTTGTTGAGAGAGCATGGATCATGATTGGGCTTGCTCAAACCTTTTGCCAAGGTCTTTCCTGACACTCTTCAGAGGCGCACATTAGCATCGCCCTCGAGCCAGGATGTGGGCTAATTCACTGCTCTTCAGAGATCCTATATTGGCCCGCTCAGAAACAACTTCCCAACCTCAAATTGATACCCCAGAAGCACGGGTAGAGTCACTCCCTGAACTAGAGAGGGAAATCCTGGACTTCATGGTCCAGTACCTCCGATCTAACACCTATCAACCCTCGATCCGCGAAATCGGGAAACGTTTCGGGATCAAGAGTACAAAGACCGTTTCGGAACACCTTCAGGTCCTTGCCGACAAGGGTTTTCTTGAACGGGACCCGTCCCGCTCAAGAGGGGTGAAAATACTCGGGATTGATCTCAATACTCAGACTGTCTCTGTCCCCTGTTTTGATCGGGTCCCGGACACTGTTTCTGGATTCCGTATTGAGGATGCGGAACTTCACCTTTCGGTAGACCGCAGGATGGGTGGAGACGAGGGGTCTTTCATAGTTATCGCTGCTGTTAATGACCTGGCCTTACTCGGCGTTGAAGAAGGGGATCACATCCTTATCTCACCAGCTAGCATAGAGGGATTAGAGACTGGAGCGATTATCGCCGCTGATCTTGGTGAAGGAATTTCGTACTACCGTTGTATTGAGTCGGGAGCCGGGACTAAGCTTGAGGCACTGCAACCGGGTAAGAATGAGGGGCCCATAGAACCACAGACACTAGACTTGCTGGGACGTGTTATCGGCCTATTTAGAAGGATGGACAACGGGTCCAAGGTCAATTTGACACAACACTAGTGATCCGCGATTGCCCCCGCCTAGCCATTCCGCAGTGGAAAACTCAGATGACCACCAGATTTGGATGGGGCGTGCCCTTGAGTTAGCGAAGATTGCTGCGTCGGCTGAGGAAGTTCCCGTCGGAGCAGTATTGGTTCGTGGAACAGAAGTATTGGCCGAAGCTCATAACCGAACTGTGGCTGATGCTGATGCCACTGCGCATGCAGAACTTCTCACAATTCGTTCGGCTTCTATGCTACAGGGAGACTGGAGACTTCTAGACACCACGCTCTATGTGACCCTAGAGCCTTGCGCTATGTGTGCTGGGGCGATTGTTCTGTCTAGGATTCCTCGGGTAGTCTACGCTGCGTCAGATTCGAAGGCAGGAATGGCCGGTTCCCTTGAAAACCTCCTTCAGGAACCAAGATTGAATCATCGTTGTGAACTCACCTCTGGGGTACGTGCCCAGGAATCTACAGAATTACTCAGGGCGTTTTTCCAAAGTCTACGATAATGTTTTGGATCGCATCTGGGGTTATATGCCTAATCCGCTACTGAGACTACTCTGCCACGGAATCGAAGAAACAGGAATAGCAGGGATACACCCCCAAGTAATGCCGCCCACGGGGGCAACCCATATGCGGTACCAACATTCCCTAATACCATCGCTATGAGTCCCACGAGGACTGCATAGGGTAGCTGGGTCCGGACGTGATCCATATGGTCACAGGCGGATGCCGTGGATGAGAGCACAGTAGTGTCTGATATGGGCGAGCAATGATCTCCGAAAATTGCGCCAGCTAGAACAGATGCCGTTACTCCCAAAAGAATTTCGACTTGCTCGCCACCGGGATATGTGGCAACCCCACCCATAGAGATCGTGAGGGGGATTACAACGGGTAGCATAATTGCCATTGTCCCCCAGGAGGTTCCGGTAGCAAAAGCCATTACTGCACAAGTAACGAAGACAATCAATGGCATTAGCTGCAGGGGGATACGGTCCGATAGCAGCAAGGACAAGTACTGAGCAGTGCCTATTTCTTCTGTGACGGCTCCGATTGACCAAGCCAGGGTCAATATGATCATCGCGATCATCATCGCCTTCATACCTGCGAGCCATGCATCAACGCATTCATGCATGGTTAGCGTCCTTTGTCCAATGGAGATAAAAATAGCAATCAGACATCCAGCCAGTGACCCCCACAACAGAGTAGAAAACGGGTCGGCTTCGGCGAACACCGCTCTCAGAGGAGCATCTGGGCCAACGCTCGAGCGTCCGGTTGTGTAGAGCCCGGCCAGAACAACCACAATCACTGTTAGCACAGGAATAGCGGCGTTCCACCATCTATAGGTTACTCCTTCCTTCGGACTCATTAGGTCTGAAGAGGTATCAGTAGCAAGAGTTGCGCCTGGCCTATGAAGTTCACCTTTGGTTGCCGCTCGAAATTCTGCTTCTGCCATCGGGCCGAAATCACGATTCATCACTGATGTCATGAGTACGAAGAGCAACGCGAGTAGCGGATAGAACAGGAAGGGGATGGTCTGGAGGAATATGTCGAATGGGTTTTGTGAGAGGATTATCTCAGCCCCATTAGGATTCTGCTCAGCTGCTATTCGTAGCCCATCCGAAATAAGGCTGATTTCATAACCGACCCAAGTCGATATGGGCACTAGTGCCGCAACAGGGGCGGCTGTGGAGTCAACTAGATAAGCAAGTTTCTCTCGTGATATCCTCAGCCGATCAGTAATCGGTCTCATTGTATTACCAACGATCAGCGTATTCGCGTAGTCGTCAAAGAAAATTGCTAGGCCTGCTGCCCAGGTAGCGATCTTTCCTCGTTTGGCATTACGAGCGAAGGGTGTGACGCTCTCTACGATGCCCATGGTTCCACCGTTACGAGCTACGATTCCTACCATGCCTCCTAGCAGGAGTGAGAAGACGAGGATAGCGACATGATCAGCATCAGTAAGTGCAGGGACTACGAATTGGTCTATTAGTCGACCTGTAGCCTTTAGAGGATTAAATCCTGCGACCGCCAAGGCACCAAGCCACACGCCTGCAAAAAGTGCAGTGATCACCTCTCGGAAAATCAGAGCCAGCAGGATTGCTAGCACCGGGGGCAATACTGAAAACCAACCGGGGATGAGGGTTGGGTCCAGTTCGTCCGAGTGGTCACCGATGAGTACTTCAAGGGGAAGTTGCTCCGTAGATCTTATCTCAAGGTCTGTCACCACTAAAACACCTTCAGGCAAGATTGTCCCTTCAGCCAAGATTGCGCCGTCCGCGCTTCGAACTTCATACTGTGTCGAAGTTTGATTTGCACCTTGCAGGGTCAATTCAAATGGGACGTCAGTCAGGACAACTGAAGGAGGGTCCAAAAGCTCTTGTGCACCCATATTTGCAGGAAGCAAAAGGATGCACAGGGCTGCTAGTAGTCTCGATAAGGGCATGGAATAGTGGTTCGGGTAAGAAGCTGAATGCTTAACTATCTCTCAATTATGCATTTGAGAAAGATGGAAAATTGATCATGGGGAATTCTATAACCTGATGACAAAGTATGCAGCCTAACCGTGGCTGGTCGTTGACCGATTAGCGATGAACGTCGAACTTTTCGCCGCGAACGATCGACTGAGGGCTTTGATGGGTCCTCACCGGACAGCGCAAAATGGATAAAAACAACCGCACCCGAGTGATGGACGAATCTGACGTCCATGGAGCGGTTGCTCGAATGGCCCGCGAGATCGTTGAGGTCAATGAGGGTACAGACGGTCTTGTCCTGATGGGCATTCAGCGCCGCGGAACACAAATAGCGGCATTGTTAGTCTCAGAGATTGAACGGACTGAGGGCGTTACACTTGATGCCGGGTTCATAGATATAACCCTGTATCGAGACGACCTCATGGTGGTTGGGCCACGACCTATAGTAGGCGAATCAAAGCTACCTTCCAGAGGGATAGACGGGCAGAAGGTGGTCCTCGTTGACGACGTTCTCCATACCGGAAGGACGATACGCGCGGCCCTAAATGAACTCATGGACTGGGGGCGTCCTCAGTTCATTCACTTATGTATCCTAGTTGATCGGGGAGGCCGGGAACTACCGATCCAACCGGATACCGTAGGTCAGCGTGTCGACTTACTAGAAACCCAAAGCGTCGAAGTCCATGTTCCTGAAATCGATGGTGCTCTCGGGGTTGAGATCGTAACCATGAATCCGGGAGCCGAATGAGTCCTGCGATGGCTTCGTCATCAGTTCCTGCGTTGGGAAAGGATCTTGTTGGCCTAGAGTCACTTTCTCAGGAAGAGATTCTGATGATTCTTGATACAGCGGAACCATTCAAGGAGATCTCAGAACGACGGATCAAGAAGGTTCCGGTCCTCCGTGGTAAGACGATCGTCAACCTATTCTTCGAAGCATCAACTAGGACTAGGGTTTCATTTGAATTTGCGGAAAAGCGTCTCAGTGCTGACACAGTTAATATCTCAGCGACAGGCTCTTCGGTGATCAAAGGAGAGACGCTCGTTGATACTGCACGAAACCTGGAGGCTATGCGCATCGATATGGTTGTGATGCGTCATGGGTCTTCTGGGGCGGCTAGATTCCTCGCAGATCGGATTCCGTCGAACGTTATAAATGCTGGAGACGGACGGCACGAGCACCCGACCCAAGGTCTATTAGACCTATTAACGATTCGTGACCACTGCGACCGAATACAGGGTCTGAAAGTTTGTTTAGTAGGTGATATTCTGCACTCGCGCGTTGCCCGCTCCAACATATACGGACTTTTGAAGCTTGGTGCAGAAGTCGCGGTATGCGCACCTCAAACGCTCCTACCTTCTGCTATCGGTGACCTTGGCGTTCAGGTGTTCAAGAGGGTTGAAGAGGCCATCGAATGGGCAGATGTGCTTAACGTCTTGCGACTACAGCTTGAACGCATGGAAGAAGGGTATGTGCCTAGCCTTCGCGAATACAATAGGATCTGGGGTGTGACAGCTCGGAAGCTAGAGCTTGCTCCACAGGATTTATTGATTCTGCATCCGGGCCCCATGAATCGTGGTGTGGAGATCGACTCTGACGTTGCTGACGGGTCGCACTCAGTGATTCTTAACCAAGTTACCAACGGTGTAGCTGTTCGGATGGCGGTTCTCTACCTACTAGCTGGTGGACAACCTGATAGTGCTGAAGCAGTGAAGGCAGAGACAGGATCATGAGTAGAAAAATACTTCTTAAGAGCGGACGGGTAGTTGATCCCAGTCAGGGTTTAGATGAAGTACTTGATCTCCTACTAGTAGGCGGGATCGTCGCTTCGATTGGAAAGGACATCTCTGCCCCGGAAGATGCAGATGTCATGGATTGCTCTGGCTTCATCGTGTCGCCGGGGCTGATAGACGTACATGTCCATTTACGTGAACCGGGAGAGGAACATAAGGAGACGATCGCGACTGGTGTTCAAGCGGCTGTAGCTGGTGGTTACACCGCGGTATGTGCTATGCCAAATACGGATCCGCCGATCGACGATCCTGCCGCAGTTGGGTTCGTTGTGGCCGAAGGCCGGAAGGCTCAAGCAGCCAGGGTCTATCCAGTAGGATGTATCTCGGTGCAGAGAGCAGGGGAAAACCTGGCACCCATCGGAGAGATGGTGGACGCTGGCGCAGTGGCTATCACTGACGATGGAAATCCCGTTATGAACTCTGGGCTGATGCGGCTTGCACTTGAGTATGCCCAGGCGTTCGATATCCCTGTCGCTGACCATCCGGAAGACCTCGGTCTATCCGCGGGACGCCACATGAATGAGAGTATAGTATCCACGCGTCTGGGTCTGGCGGGCAAGCCGAATGCAGCGGAAGAGATCCACATCGTTCGGGACCTTTTGCTAGCTGAGCTCACCGGTGGCCATATACATCTTCAACATATTTCTACAGAGTTCGGGGTGGACGCTATTCGACAGGCGAAAGCTCGGGGCGTGACCGTGACAGCTGAAGCTTCTCCGCACCACTTGGTCCTTACAGAGGAAGCAGTTGAGGGGTATAGGACCGACGCGAAAATGAATCCACCACTCAGGACAGAAAAGGATGTAGCTGCTGTCCGAGTAGGATTAAGTGACGGTTCGCTCGACGTTATAGCGACAGACCATGCCCCCCACCATTACGATGAAAAAGAATCAGCTTTCGAAGATGCTCCGAATGGTCTGGTTGGGTTAGAAACAGCCGTTGGGATCATCATGACGGACATCGTAGGTGAGGGAGTAATTGATATTGCGACTATGATCGACCGTATGAGTTGTGGGCCAGCCAGGGCATTTGGTCTTCCCGGAGGCACACTCTCGGAGGGTGCGGTAGGAGATGTGACAGTGATTGATCCAAACCTGAGCTGGACTGTGGACCCAAACACGTTCCGATCGAAGAGTCGAAACACTCCATTTGTCGGGCGCGAGCTTAAGGGAGCTCCCCATCGGACGATTGTAGCTGGTCGCACTGTTTGGACACGATGAGGGGTGGGGACTCTGCTACTTCTTGGGATCAGCCTGAAACAAAGAAACTAGAGAAGTCGGGCAGGCTATCTCAGCTGATCTGCTACCGCACTTCTGTCGAGATTACTTTGAAGTGAGTGACCTCGCGTGCCTTTCAAGCTGACTCTTCACTCGCGCAACACGGTTCGGATGGATCAGCCGCTTAGTCGCAGCTCGATCCAAGATCTTAACTGCACCAGGGAGCTGTTCTTGGACATCTTTGGCGGAGGTAGTCGCACGCACTTCCTTTATAGCTGTGCGTATTTTGGCACGCTCCGACCGATTCCTGAGTCGGGCCTTAGCACTCAACTGCATCCGCTTTTTCGCACTCTTGATATTCGGCATCTGTTCCTCGAGGCGGAATACGCCTTTCAGTTCCTAGCGAGCAAAGCTAGGAACGACCCGGGATAGGATCAACGGGCATTGAGCAGTTAGGTTAATCACGACATGGAAGCAATCCTTATTGTTACAGTACTTATTTTCTCAATCGTCGTGCATGAGGTCGCACATGCGTGGCAGGCCCGCCGTGAAGGAGATGACACGGCGGAACAGCTTGGCAGGATCACGCTGAATCCGATCTCTCATCTTGATCCAGTTGGATCGTTCATCGTTCCGTTTGTGCTATACTGGCTGAACATCGGGTTCCTGTTTGGTTGGGCAAAGCCAGTCCCTGTCAATCCGGCGAAATATAGGAGTCCGGTATGGGGAGACATCCGTGTTTCTTTGGCTGGGATCGTATCCAATTTCGGGTTGGCAATATTTTCGACTCTTGCAGCGGCTATAGTTCTTAAGGTGACTAGCTTGACTGGGTCAGGTCCCAGTGGTTTCTCAGAGACATTATTCCAGATGGCCTGGTATGGGATTCTAATCAATCTCGTTCTCGCCTTCTTTAATCTGATCCCGATCCCACCTCTGGACGGATCACATGTTCTTTTTCACGTACTTCCGAGGCCGGTAGCAGTTTTATATACCCAAGTGGGTCGCTATGGATTGCCTCTATTGATTGCTCTGCTTTTCTTCAGTAGTGAACTATTCACATACATCATGTGGCCAGTGGAGTTCTTCTTGAATCAAGCCGACGCGTTTATCCGCTTATGGATCTGAGATTCGCAGAAGGCGCCATCGTTCGCGACGATTTTTTCCTTGTTGAGATTGAGCGCTTTCAAGGCCCACTAGATCTGCTGCTGCATCTGATTCGAACTCAGGATATCGATGTATTTGATATTCCTGTGGCCCGGATTACCGACCAATTTCTAAAGGCGATAGAGGGACTAGACGCGGAAGACTTAGACAGCGCTGGTGAATTTCTAGAAACAGCAGCCACGCTCATACGGATTAAGGCTCAGATGCTCTTGCCTCGGGAAGGAGACGATGAGGATGAAGATCCTAGAGCAGAGTTAGTACGTCGGCTTCTTGAGTACGAGCAGATCCGGGAAATATCACAACGTATGAGAACATCTGAGGCGGATCGCGCACGGCGTTTCTCAAAGGGATTCATCCCGGCTCGACCAAAGCTTCTTCATCAGGAAATGCCACTCGAGACAACGTGGGCAGACGTTTTTACTGCGGCACTTGGTGTGGAGATGCCAATACCTAGGCAGGGACTACATAGGGTTACCACACGAACGATCTCTATGCATGAAAAGGTCGCCTTGATTTTAGACCGACTACAAGATCAATCGGGCATCGAATTCAGTCGCCTCCTGAAGGGTTTCGGGGACACCATGCATGGTGTCATGACTTTTCTTGCTGGTTTGGAGCTCACACGTAGGCGCGTACTTTTTCTGAGACAGTCCCAACCTTTTTCTGAACTTTGGTTGTACCGGCGTGAAGAGGACAAAGATGAGGTCAGCGCAGATCTTGAAGTCGTAGAGGTCGATTCATGAATACACCCCAAATAGTTGAGGCTGTCTTATTCGCGTCGGATGCCCCTCTGACACCAGACGAGATTGCTAGGGCGGATGAGCGTTTGGATGAAGATCAGGTGGAAGAGGCACTCCAGATGCTTAAGGCGGAGTATGACGATACACAGCGTGCCTTTCATCTGACTGAGATCGCTGAGGGTTACCAAATCCTGACACGCCCAGAGTTTGCACCTTACTTAGAACGTTTTGACAATGTCCCAAGACCCAACCGACTCTCGGGACCTTCACTAGAGACGCTTGCAATTATTGCTTACCGTCAGCCGATTGGAAGAATAGAGATCGAGTACATTAGAGGTGTGAACTCTTCAGGAGTGATCCGTACTCTTCAGGATCGAAGCTTGATTGATATTGTAGGAAGAGGTGAAGGCTTGGGTCGGCCTCTTCTGTACGGTACCACACAACGTTTTCAAGAGCATTTCGGGTTTGCCTCGCTAGATGACCTTCCACGCCCCGATGAATTGCCGATCATTCTCAAAGACCGGATGCCACTTGAGGAAGGTGAGGGGAACCAAGAGAAGGAAGAGATTCCTGAGATGCCAGATCCGGGTGATAATCTTGAAGAAAAACAACCCGACAACTCTGTGGATGAGTCTGCCCAAGACGTAGTGCTCTGATAGCGCAGTGACCGAAGGTATTCGCCTCCAGAAGTACATTTCCCGATGTGGCCGGGCTTCGCGTCGTCAGGCTGAGGCGTTGATGCTAGATGGTCGAGTTCGTGTGAATGGAGAATTGATAGCTGAATTAGGGACGCGGATAGTCCCGGGGCGAGACACCGTTCAGGTAGACGATGATGTGCTAGAACTCACCGCTTTACGATGGATCGCTTTCCATAAACCTACTGGGGTACTCACGACGCGTAAGGATCCGCATGGTGGGCTAACGGTCTACGATGTACTTCCAGAGGAGTGCTCAGCCTTGCGTTATGTTGGGCGCTTAGATCGCGAGAGTGAAGGACTTTTGATTCTGACTAATGACGGTGATGTAGCTCACGGTATCCAGCATCCGAGTCGACAGGTCGAACGAGTCTATAGGGTCGTAGTAACGGGTACACTAGCGCAGTCTAAGTGTGCTGTGTTGCTTAGAGGGGTCCAACTAGAAGATGGAGTGGCAAGAGTCAATTCAGTTGATGTCCTGAAAAAGGAAGAGTTTAAGACAACAATTGAGGTGGTTCTAACTGAGGGTCGAAAACGTGAGGTTCGACGAATGATGAATGCTATCGGTCACGGTGTTCTCAGGCTCGTAAGGATCCGTTTTGGGCCGGTGAAACTCGGGGAGCTACCAGTAGGGGAGTGGAGAGACCTGGCTGAATCTGAGAAGCAGGCTCTTAGAACCTTATCAGAGAGTGGCAAGCGTTAATCAATCGAAGGATGGAAACTAGCCTTGAACAATCATGGACCTAGATATGATTCGTATTTATGGGATCTTTGATGTCCTGCGCTGGTTGTCGTGCGAAGGTATCTTCTAGTGAGTGTAGCAAATGGGCCCGTAGCTCAGTTGGTTAGAGCATCCGACTCATAATCGGCAGGTCGAAGGTTCAAGTCCTTCCGGGCCCACTTGAAAAAGAGTCTCGTAATTACTGTCCTCCTGGGGTGTTCCCTCAGGAGGTCTTGTCAGGACCATTAAGAGACCAAATCTATTCGGTACGGGCTATTCCAGGTCTGGATCGGGCTTCTTACGAAGCTTCTTGGTTTGACCACGCTGACGTTTACGCTCGAGCCTCTTTTTTTTTTCTCGTGTAGGAATCACGGTTCGGAGACGAGGTTCTGGCGTCTTATAATGAGCCTCGAGTTTTTCTCGTAGACGATTGACTGCTAAATGTCGATTCCGAAGTTGACTCCTCTCATCGCGAGCTACTGAGCTGATTCCGGTTGCTAGATGTATGATCCGAACAGCGGTCTCAGTCTTATTCTGGTGCTGTCCTCCTGGTCCACCAGCACGAAAGGTCTCTACCCGGCACTGCGAGAGTAGCACTTCATCAGACTTCGGGACCATGATTTCTTCGGGGGGTCGCTTGTCCATCATCCTATTATACTTGTAGCTGATTAACCTGGCAGAACTAAAATAGTATGGCACCAGTCTCTCTTTATCAGATATCTTTGGCACGCCTCCTGCCCTCGACGTCCAGCCAGATGTATCTTATCGAACATGATCTTTAACGAGTTAGAAAAGAAACCAGGAGCCAGATTTTTGTTCATTCTGGCTTGCTTGGTCGTGATAGTCTACGGCTTACAGTTTGCTGCTCCGATACTGCTTCCTTCAGCACTTGCTCTTTTCTTGGCTGTATTAAGCTTGCCGGTCATGGCATGGCTAGTAAAGCATCGTGTTCCGTCGGGTCTCGCCACGCTTATTACTGTTTTGGTCAATGCGGCTGCGATTGGGCTAATCGTACTGCTTGCGAGTCCGTCGGTTGCTGAATTGCAAGGTAAGCTTGATCAGTATGTCTTCGATCTTCAGGAGCGTTGGGGCCAGTTAATGGCTTGGCTGGAGAATTCGACTGGTTTCGAGATAAGTGATTATTTGACGCTCAGTATAATTGACCCTGGAGCAGTGGTGGATATCGCTCGCGGAACTGTCGGGCGTATTGCCCAATTTCTTTCCACCACATTTCTCGTATTTCTAATCATGGCTTTTATGCTCAGCGAAGCTACGGTTTTCCCGAAGAAATTCCGCTACATCTTTGGTGCACGTGGTGGAGATAAAGACCGGATTACAAAGATTGCAACTGAGATTCAGTCCTATCTAGGTATAAAAACCGTAGTATCCCTGGTCACAGGATTGGTATTAGGAATCTGGGCATACGCCTTGGATCTTGATTTCCCGGTTTTACTCGGGATGATCGCATTCTTACTCAACTATGTACCGACGGTCGGCTCGATTATCGCAGCAATTCCGGCGGTTTTATTGAGTGTTATTAAATTCGGTACGCTCCTTCACATGATTCTCGTGGCCGGTGGATATATCGCTGTAAACATAATTGTTGGTAACATCATCGAGCCAAGATGGATGGGTCGAAGCCTAGGGCTTTCGACACTCGTTGTTATTCTATCTCTTCTTTTTTGGGGATGGGCTTGGGGCCCCTTAGGTGCTCTTCTATCGGTACCACTGACTGTTGGTGTCAAGATTCTATTAGAGAACACAGAAGATCTTCGTTGGATGGCGATCCTCTTAGATAAGGGTCCTCCCTCTGATACCGAAGCTGCGAGTGAAACTGTTGGAGTAGATATCTAAAGATGGCGCGAATCCCGTTTGAGGAGTTACCGGATCACGGGCGGCTATGGGTTTTTCCGTGCAGTCGTGCTCTCTCAAGTCGAGAGGCTGAGACTTTCATCGACACAGTTCACTCCTTCCTAGATGATTGGAAGGCGCATGGCGTTCCTCTCCGCTGCTCAGGGGAACTCAGAGACGGCCAATTCTTGGTTGTAGGTGTAGATATCGATTCTGAATTACCCTCTGGATGTTCTATTGACGCTCTCGTGAACCAACTTCGTACACTTGGTTCAGGTATTGGAATTTCATTGATTGACCACACGCCGGTTTGGTATCGAGAGGGGACTGACATTCGAAGTGTATCTAGATCTCAATTCAGGGCACTCGCTGAAGCTGGAACAGTCACTTTGGCGACCAAAGTATTTGATACCAGCCTTACAAGAATCCATGACCTACGTGCTGGGGATCTCGAGCGCCCGGCTTCAGATATGTGGCATGGGCGAGTGTTCTTTCGAGATCGGGTGACTGCTTAGTCAGATTGATACTACCGACTAGCACCATGTAAGTGCTCGGCAAGAAAGCGCGCACCCTCTACTTCTGCCCAGAATGATGGTTTTGTGGGTGTTCCTTCGAGGAATCCCACGTGTCCCCCAACCGGATGCATCACGAATTGGATCATCGGATTGCTTAATGCTTCCGCGCTCGGTATAGCATGGGCTGGTAAGAAAGGATCATCTTCAGCATGAATTAAGAGTGCAGGGATACAGATATTTTCCAAGAACTTGCAGCTGCTACATTCTGCGTAGTAAGCAAGTGCACTTTCGAATCCATTCAATGGTGCGGTAGCTACATCATCGAATTCCCAAATCGTTCGGGAGTCTAGTACAGCGTCAAGATTGAGTACGGGTCCCAGAAGTTCCTTTTTTAAACGAACTTTATGCTTTAGTGATCGCAGGAAGTACGAAGCGTAAAGGCGTCCCATCCGGGACCGTTCTAGAAGTTGAGAGCCAGCAGCGAGATCATACGGAACTGAAATCGCTACTGCAGACTCAACCTTATCTTGGATGTTTGAGGATTCTTCACCCAGGAATTTGAGCAGGACATTTCCTCCGAGTGAGAAGCCGAGGACACCGATAGGTCTATCCGGGAAGCGGCGACGAAGAAATTCGACTACAAATCGGAGGTCGTTAGTCTCACCAGAGTGGTAGTAATGAGGTTTCCGATTCGGTTCTCCACTACACCCTCTGAAATTCAGAGCGACTGGCCAAATGCCTCGATCGAAAAGCTCCCGACATATATTTCGGACGTACCGCCTAGAACTGGAGCCCTCAAGGCCATGGAGTACCAGCACGATGGGTGAATCCAATGAGGGCTCTAAGCACCAATCCAGGTCGAGGAAATCTCCATCAGGTGTCTCTAGGCGTTCTCGGCTATATGGCGGCCCATTCGGAGACCTCAATATTCTGGCCAGAATGGTTTGTGCATGACATCCACGCGCCCAGCGGGCAGCGCGGAATGCGACAGGCTTAAAGCTCAATCCGTCCACTGATTGAGAACTCCCAATTTGGTGATTCGAAGTGATACTAGGGTACGTTAGTATCCCAGTAGCGAAATTACTGCTTTAGTGAGTGAATCAAATCAAAGTAGAGTGACGTAATAGTTTCTAGAATAACTATATAGTCGTAATGCGAGGAACTTAATGAGTGTCGAAACACTGAAGTTTGTTTTGTGCTGTACACTCTCAATTTATTCACCTGGAGGTACAGCTACATTCGGCCCGAATGGGCACTCAGTAGAAAAAGTATCAGGTGTCCCGAGGACGATCAGATGGTTTTTTCAACGTCCAGATCTATTCAGGTACAATAGAATTGAAGGATTCTCACCAGGTGTTCGAGCCCAATTTCGGCCACAAAGTCCAATGGGTCCAATTTCAGTTACCGGGACGACTAGTCTTGGGCTAGCGAACCTAAAGCCTAACTTGAAATTGGATTTTACCCGTAAAACACTATACGACGAAATCACATTCAGTGGGTTTCATGAGTTGGCAGCCATTGATGAACGTGCTGGACACTTTAAGGTCGGGAATTCGATAACTGCCTTAGTCGCTGGAAGGGACTATGGCGACTACTACCGGCGGTCTGGGTTATCTCTTGAATGGTCACGTTCCTCAATAGAACAGAACTCCCTTCGGATTAGTGTATTCGGAGAGTATCACCGCCCTGCAAAGATCGAGTCGGATTTTACTATCTGGGGCCTCATTAATGAGAGCCCAGAGTGGCGTCCCAATATAGGAGTGGACATTGGGTGGTTTCTAGGAAGTTCACTAGAAATTGCCTCTAAATGGGGCTTGGACCCTCGATTTCCTCAAGGTCAAACCCTGGTGTCGTTAGAGGGTGGAGCAGGGACTGCAGAATACGCGCGACTGGGATTAAACGGCAGTCTGGATATCCCGATTGTACGTGACATGCGGATCAGCTTAGAGGGTGGTTTTGGTTTAAGTTTTGGGAGTCTTCCGATACAGCGTGGCTGGTATCTTGGTGGACCAAGCACACTGCGTGGGTATCCGCCGCGAGTTCTTGGAGGAGCAAGGTTTGCCCGCATACGGGGAGAGGTCGCTCAATCCTTCTTTCTTGGGGATGTTTCCCTTTTCTCGGACTGGGCTTGGGCACCTTATGACGATCGTTTTATCGAGGAGACAGATGATCATGGGGCCCTGTCTTCAGTCGGGTCGGGCTTGTCAGTTCTTGATCAATTAATCCATTTGGACGCATCATGGAATTTGCGATCCTTCCATTTGTCCGCTGTAAGGTTTGATGCTTACTTGGACTTCATACCGTTTTAGCTTCTAAGCGATGTCGCTATTCGGGGACAGAATGCTCGGTTTCTGATTAGGATGAGAGATCAAGCGAAAGTCAGATCTCTAGGTGATCCTCAAGGATTAGTTAGGTATAGTATGGCCAACTTGTGCCGGGACCCATTGGTTTTCATCAGTCTTTGCTTTTGTTTGGGGTGCCAGATTGGCACTTCCACAATCGAATGGGACAATGAACCATTCATGCGCACCGGAGATGGATTGCTTCGAACTCCGGAGCTTCAAGCTATTGTTGATCTCCAAGTAGATCGGGATGCACTGGGTCTATCTGAAATGCTTTTTGCGACAAACCCTAGCCTGAGAGCTCGAGCAGCATTCGCTCTTGGATCTATTCAGGAGCCCACGACATTTTCAATCCTGGCTTCCCGGCTAGAGAATGAAGAAGATGCTGCAGTGCGACGGGACATCGTTTTCGCGATTGGCCAACTCAACACTGAGTCTTCAGTCCCGGTTCTGGTAGATGCGCTTTCAAAAGAATCAGAACGAGATGTTAGATATCGTATTCTAGAAGCTCTAGGTAAGGTAGGTTCTATATCGGCATCTGAGGCGTTGCTCGCGGCTGAGGTGCTAGCTGATGAAGAACCCCTAAGAGTTTTTGCACTCGCAGTGAGTGGGGCAGTCTTCAACGTTAATAATGAGGAAAGTCGAGATGTTCTATTCAGTAAGTTAGATGATTCCAATGCTGATATCAGGGTTGCCGCAGCATACTACTTTGGACGTGAACCAGATCCATCGCTCTGGTCATCCAGAGTCTCACGTCTTCGGGGGGTCCTAGATCTCTTTGCGGAAGATGATCCTGCTGCCCTCCATCTTATCGTGGCTCTTGGTCGGCTAGGAGATGATTCAGATGTAGGAAGGTTAATCCGGTGGGCTGGTGCAGCTCAGGATTGGCGTGTACGAGCCGAAGCCATAGCAGGACTGGCTGGACGAGAATCTCAACCGGATGTGCTCGAGGTTCTATTGAATAGTCTTGATGACCCTTCTGAGCATGTAGCTGCTAGAGCCGCTATTGGTATTGCAAGGAGGAATCACGCTCCTGAAATCATTACGCGTATTAAAAGTTGGATTGATTCTGATCTAGGACGTGGAAGTGTAGCTGAACCACTTTTGCAGCTATTAGGTCGGCAAAATGAAGGACAATTCGTATTTAGTTGGCTCGACTCATTACAGCCGGATGATTTGGTAAGTTGGAAGGCAGGAGTCAGTGCCCTTAGCCAAATCAGTGGGATTGAGTCGCTCCAGAAGCTTCGTGAAGCAGCGCAATCCTCTTATCCAGAAGTTAATACTGCCGTGGTTCAGGCTCTGGCGCGGCGTTGGCCCAGGGATAGGCAGAATCCTGAGTTCAGGCAAATCTATTTCGACCTGTTTTCAGATGCGGTACACAGCGACGATGCTGGCGTCTACCGGACTGGGTTAGAGATGCTTACTGACCCATTCTTCGGTGAACTTGGCAGTGCTGCAGTCCTAGGTGAAATCTACCGGGAAGTTTCGGCTGGATCAGAGATCCGAGACGCCGTCGAGATCTTGGGTTTGATAGCGATCACCGGTGATCCGGATGCTCACCTAATTCTTCGACAAGCATTGAAACATCCGAGTGGTGGGATAAGGCGAGCTGCAGCTATGGAGCTCGAGTACCTGACAGGAGAGGTGTCAATTGCCGATATCCAAGTTGATGATGACGTGGAAGTGGCTCCTGAGGTGGTGCCTGCACAGCCAAACTATGATCCGGCCCAAATCGACTGGAGATATTTGAGGCGGCTTGGTCGAGCTCCTGAGTTAGTGACCGAGACAACCCGTGGACGAATTAGGATCAGGATGTTCACGGAGTACGCACCTCATACAGTTCAAACGATCGCCAGACTCAGTGAGGAAGGGCGTTATGACAATGTGTCCTTTCACAGGGTCATCCCGAATTTTGTAGTTCAGGGAGGGGACGTGGAGGGACTTCTCGGTATGGGTGGTCCAGGATTTGAGATTACAACCGAATTAAACGGCATACCTTTCCAGAGAGGATCTGTGGGTATGGCAAGGCTCGGTAAAGATACTGAAGGCTCACAATTCTTCATCGCGCACACGATGCTTCCACACTTAGACGGTGGGTATACGGTGTTCGGAAGGGTTGTTGAGGGAATGGATGTTGTGGACCGGATAACTCAGGATGACTTCATACTTAGTGCGAAGGTCGAGGTCAGGAACTGAAATAAGTCTTCATTACCCTTCCGCAGGGCACAGGATAGTTGGGTGAGTGCTATTGCACCTTTTTACACTAAACGGCGTTAGCCTTTTAATATAACGAATTATTGACCATATATGAGGTTATGTTTACAGTGTTCACATGCCTGCTCAACGGGAAAGGATACTTGCATGCGCGTGTGAGCTCTATCTAGAGACTGGGTTACCCGGTTTCTCGATGAGAAAGCTCGCGAAGAATGTTGGTGTTACGGCTCCGGCCCTTTACCGACACTACGACGGTAAAGAAAACGTGCTCGCTGATGTTGTCAGAGAAGCGTACCAGGCTTACCAAGGATACGTATATCGGGCACTACAGGCGTCTACACCGATAGAGCGTTTCTTCCAAGCCGGTGAAGGGTATCTCGATTTCGCGCTTGAACATCCCCGCTGGTATAAGATCATGTTTTCTAGCCCGGAACGCCTTGGGATGAAGGAGCTTCCGGATGACATAGAAGCAATGGGGTGCGGGGTCCACCAGTTTTGGATAGACCGAGTTCGGGAGTGTATGCAGGTCGGTATCCTGAAGGAGGCTGATCCACTACAAACCGCATTAACGATGTGGGCGCATGCGCATGGGATGATTTTGCTTTATCACCAAGGCTTCTTCCCGATGGATCGGGAGGAATTCCAATCATTATTCGAGAAATCAGGTGCTCGAATGATGAGTGGCTTTGCTACCTCCAGCTTCGCAGGCCAATTAGAGGAACTCTATATGGAAGATCAAACGGTGCCTCAGGTATGAGATCCAACGGAAAGAGGAAACAATGATACGGATACAATCCTGGAAGAACGTTCTGGGTATGATTCCGACGTGCTTGGCCTTAGGGGTGGGACCGGGTTCAGCTAGGGTCGAAGCACAGGTTAACCAAGTAGTTTTCGGGATAGAGGAGGCTGTTCGAACTGCGCTAGGAGTGAACCCCGATGTCGTGGCTGCTCGTTTAGGACTAACTGAAGCAGAGGAACGTGTATCGGAGGCATGGAGCGAGGTCTACCCGAGGATAGATCTGAATGCCAGCTACTCGAGAAATATCTCCCCTACTGTCAATTTCCTTCCTGCGGCGATTTTCGATCCTACGGCTGGGGCAGACGACTACCTTCCTGTTCGGTTCGGGGCCGACAATCAATGGGCCTCGACTCTATCTGTCGAACAGCCGCTTCTCCGTCCTTCGGTCTTAGTGGGATTAGGAGCCGCGTCACGTTTTGAGCAACTCCAAGAAGAGGCGGTCCGCGGCCAGTCTCATGCAGTTGCGACTCGGGTGCGTCTATCGTACTACCAGCTCCTTTTATCAAGGGAACAGTTGCGGCTGACAGAGAACTCTGTCCGACGGGTACGAGAGTCTGTTCGTGAAACAAGAGTGAGGAACGAGGCTGGGCTAGCATCAGACTACGATTTACTGCGGCTGGAGGTCGAGCTAGCAAACCTGGAACCGAACCTACGTCGGGCAGAGAATAGCGTTCGTGAAGTCCGTCGACAGTTGGCGATTGAGCTGGATGTATCCGAACAAGAAGAGATTGAGGTCAGAGGGTCTCTGGCCAATATGGATCTGGACAATCTTGAGAATAATGACCCAGCTAACCGTGAGATCTTAGAATTCATGGGATTTCAAGGAGGAAACTTAGAGTTGTCGGATCGAGCTGTTCGGATGGCAGGTGAATTGAGATCCGACCTTAGGCAGCTAGAGCTAAATCGTGATTTAAGGCAGACTGAGGTGAGATTAGAGCAGGCCAGCTACCTGCCAGAGGTGACATTGTTCGGCAACTATATCATAAATGCTCAGGATAATGGGAGTCCGAATTTCTTTGCCCGTGGTGATGGCCAGAGGGCTTACTCTCGCATTGTCGGGGTCAGGGTGAGTGTGCCGGTATTTCAGGGATTCAGACGTGTGTCTCGAATTGATCAGAGGCGAGCAGCCCTACGGTCCGCTGAGATCCAATCACAACGCGGGCGAGATATGGCGCAGGCACAGGTGAAGAGCCTCTTAGAGTTGTCTACAGAATCACTATCACGGGCCCGGGCTCAAAGACTGGCGGTGCAGCAGGCAACTAGAGGGTTTGAGATAGCGAGTGCACAATATCAAGAAGGACTCGGAAGCCAGTTTGAGCTTATAGATGCCGAGGTAGCGCTGCGTCAAAGTGAATTTAACTACGCACAGGCAGTTTTCGATTACCTCGTAGCACGCGCTCAGCTAGATGAAGCAACAGGATTAGTTCCACTTGTTGACCAAGACGCAATCCAAACAGGTCGAGAGGATTACGAACTACCATGAAGAACTCGGACAATAAGAAGCGAGAAATCTTATCTCTGCTAGCCGTACTTGCTATTAGTGGATGTGGAACGGCTCAGGCAGACGGGATTGATAGAGTGGATTCTGATGAATTCGTTCGCATCATCAATGTCGAGGTAGCACGGATCGAGACCGAGAAATTTTTAGAAGAGATCAGGTTGACGGCTACAGCTGTGGCCAATCAAGACGTGATGGTCTCAGCTGAAGAAAGTGGAGTGATCCGAGAGATCTTTGTCGATAAGGGCGTACAAGTTGAAAGTGGCGCGCCACTTGCCAAGATCGATGATCGTGTACTCAGCGCTCAAGTAGAGCAGGCTCGGGCTGTCGCGGAGCTAGCAGGACAGACATGGGAGAGGCGCAAGCGGCTATGGGAAGAAGATCGGATAGGATCTGAGATCGCCTATCTGGAGGCTCGGTTTGGAGCGGAGCAAAGCAGGGCTGCGCTCAAGGGCCTCGAGGAACGCCTAGCTCGGACAACGATCCGAGCCCCGTTTTCAGGTGTTTGGGATGAGCGTCACGTAGAAATTGGATCGATGGTAGCGCCGGGACAATCAGTGGGACGCCTTATTGATCTTGATCCGGTAAGGGTGGTTGCAGGTGTACCGGAAAGATACGTCCCGGATGTTTGGGTCGGAGCTGAGGCTGCCCTCGATTTTGACGTATTCGCTGGCGAGCAATTCACTGCTCCGATCCGTTATGTGGGTTCTACTGTGAATCCTCGAAATCGTACGTTTCCTATTGAGGTTATGGTGCCCAATCCCAGTAGACGTATTAAACCTGAGATGGTCGCTAATATGGCGGTGACTCGACGGGAAGTTGAGGAGGCAATTGTTGTGCCCCAAGACGTCCTTGTGCGAGTTGAGGATGGTTACGTCGTGTTTGTAATAGCTGAGCGAAATCAAGGGTCAGTGGCTGAAGTCCGCCCGATCATTCTAGGGCCAGCTCGCCGTAATCTTGTAGTCATCGAATCAGGGATTGAACCCGGGGAACAGCTGATTGTGGTAGGTCAAAAATCTGTAGCGGACGGTGACAGGGTAAACATTGTCGGAGGGAGGCAGTAGAGGCGTGAAAGAAAACAAGAAAACGCGTCAAAGAATGGGAGTAAGTGACCCCGATGTAAGTAGAGCGGGGCCCAACTCCTTAGAACGATACAAAGAGTTCCTCCCGACGAGCTTTGCGATCAACCACAGAACTTCTGTGGTCATATTATTACTGATCATTGGTGTTATGGGCGCCTTGTCCTACCAGGCAACTCCAAAGGAGTCTTTTCCACAGATTCCCATATCAATGCTTGCAGTCAATACGGTCTACAGGGGTGTATCCCCGGGCGACGTCGAAAGCCAAGTAACTCGGGTGTTGGAAGAAGAGCTCTCCACAATCAGTGAAATCAAAGAATTATCGTCCACATCGGTAGAAGGTTACTCAAGCATAGTGGCAGAGTTTGAGGCATCTATCGATATCGATGACGCGTTACAAAAGGTCAGAGAGAAGGTGGATCTAGCAAAATCAGATTTGCCTCAGGATGCTGAAGAACCTTCGATTCTTGAGTTCAGTTTCTCAGAAATGCCGGTGATGCAGGTCAACTTGGCTGGCGAATATGGACTGGTGCGTTTGAAGGAATTAGCTGAGGAATTGCAAGATCGAATAGAGGCGCTGCCTCCCGTCTTAAGAGCGGACCTCCGTGGTGGGTTAGAACGGGAAGTCAAGGTGGATGTCGACCTCGGAAAACTGCAATTCTATGGCATCGCGCTCAACGATGTAATCGACGCGATCCGGAATGAGAACGTAAATATTCCAGGCGGTTCAATAGATGTTGGTGATACTAAATATCTAATACGCGTAGATGGGGAATTTGATGAACCCACTTTAATAGAGGATATAGTCGTCCTTATCGAGGAAGGGCGACCGATCTACGTCAGGGATGTGGCAACCGTAGATTTTGGTTTTGCTGAGCGGGAGAATTTCGCTCGCATGGATGGTGTCGCAGTTATCACTCTTGATGTTATCAAACGCTCCGGCGAGAACATCATCGAAACCGCTGAAGGAGTGAAGAGAGAAGTCGCAGCGATGGAAGCACTCTTTCCACCCAGTACCAATGTCACATTTACCTCGGATATGTCCGAGGAAATTGACGTAATGGTGTCCAGCCTTGAAAACAACATTGTTTCAGGACTGATTTTGATCGTAGCTATACTTCTTTTCTTTCTTGGGGCAGGGACTTCAGTATTCGTAGCTATCTCAATTCCTGCGTCAATGTTTCTTTCGTTCATGATGCTCAATATCCTGGGCATTACGATGAACATGATTGTGTTGTTCAGCCTGATTCTTGCCCTGGGTATGCTTGTCGATAACGCCATCGTCGTTGTCGAGAATATTTACCGATTCCTGGAAGATGGGTGGGATCGGACATTGGCTGCGAAGAAGGCAACTGGAGAGGTTGCCGGACCGATTATCGCGGCGACAGCAACCACGTTAGCAGCTTTCACACCGCTACTATTCTGGCCTGGTGAGATAGGTGACTTCATGGGCTATCTCCCTAAGACACTGATTATCACACTAACCAGCTCTCTTTTCGTAGCCATTGTCATCATCCCAACGCTGAGCGCCATGTTCATGCAGCTTGATGGTGTGCCACGCAGGCCGATGCGGCATGCTATGCGTTGGACATTAATTGGTGCGACCCTAGCAGCCTTAGTGTTTGTCTTTTTCGGTGTGAATCCACTTTCTGCCGTCCTGCTATCAATCACTATGGCAGTTCTGTGGGGCCTTTATCGCTTCATCCTGAAACGGTTAGCTCGGCGTTTCCAGGACAACTTCCTACCGAACGTAATGCGAGCGTATGAGCATCAACTAAGGTGGGCGTTATCACACCGTGGTATCATGCTAGCTGGTACTTCTGCGGCCTTCGTGGTGACTGGTGTGGGCTATGGTTTATTCGGATTGGGCACGGAATTTTTCCCAGAGTCGATGCCTCCGGGGGAAATGGTGGTTCAGATTGAAACACCCGTGGGAACAAGGGCAGAGGTGACTGACGAATTTGTTCGTGAACTCGAGCAAGAACTCAACGGAGTTGGTGGACGCGCAGATTGGGTGTCGGTTGTTTCCGTTACGGGTAGTGGTGGTGGTCGAGGCGGTGGGAGCCCGAGAGGGGGCGGTCCAACAGGCCCGGAGGGTGGTCGTTTAAGTGTGTCCTTGGTCGACTTTCAAGATCGAGAACGTGACGCTTTCGAGACCTTGGCTGAAATGCAGGCAACAGTTGGTACGCAAATAGCTGGCGCCAAGGTAACAGTTGATAAGATCGTGGAGGGTCCACCCCAGGGAATACCGGTTAGCATAGAGATTGTCGGGGAGAATCCTGATGAACTTAAAGAGTTATCCGATGAACTACTGGGTATCCTTGAGGGTGCTCCGGTATACCCAAAACTAGTTGGTCTAGAGAGTGATCTTGATGAAGCACGCCCAGAGCTAGCTGTAGCGATAGATCGAGAGAAGGCGGCTCTCTACGACTTGAATACTTCAAGAGTAGGGAATGCTATCCGTGGTGCTATCAACGGTACCGAAGCAGCTAAATATCGAACTGGTAACGATGAATACGACATCATAGTTAGGCTTGCAGACCCATACCGTAATGAGTTGGAGGGCCTCCGCGAACTTACGGTGATGGCAGAGGGTGGAATCCAAATCCCACTCGTATCAATGGCGACCTGGAGTGTTGAAGGCGGGGCAGGTGCGATTCGCCGAAAAGATCAGGAGCGGATGGCAACGATCACTTCAGATGTGGCAGCTGGCTATACGAATAATGCGGTTATGGAAGAGGTACAAGAAACACTGACTCAGTTTGAGAACAGCCTTCCTCCTGGGTATACCATGCGCTATACAGGACAGTCCGAGGAGCAGGATGAAGCACAAGCATTCCTGAGTGGTGCGTTCCTCACCGCATTGATGCTGATTGGGTTCATTCTCATTAGTCAGTTCAACTCGATCGTTAAGCCCGTCATCATCCTGACTTCAGTGATCATGTCTACGATTGGTGTGCTGCTTGGACTCATGATCTTCCGGATGCCATTTGGAATTATCAATACGGGTGTGGGTATCATCTCGCTTGCGGGGATTGTGGTAAACAACGCGATAATTTTGATCGACTATATCGATGTCCTGCGGAAGCGAGATGGCATGGATCTTTCTGATGCGCTCGTGACAGGCGGAAAGACTCGCTTCCGTCCGGTCGTGCTCACCGCATTAACTACAGCTTTGGGTTTGGTACCCCTTGCCATCGGATTGAACTTCGATTTTTTCGGATTCTACGGAGCTTTAGATCCGGACTTCTATTGGGGAGGAGAACAGGTCGCTTGGTGGGGGTCTATGTGTGTGGCCATCATCGCAGGGATTCTGTTCGCTACATTTCTTACTCTGATCTTAGTTCCGGTCATGTACTCTCTGGTTGATGAACTGACGAGGTTCTTAGGGCTCCATTTCCTTCATGCTGAAGAGTCTGGATCGACTAAGGATGGGAGTGTAGGTCAGCAAGGACGGGTGCCACCTTTTGGTCCTCAGGATCCGGCAAGGATTCCGACTTGATAGAAGGGCGTTGGTTGATACCATGCCGAGCTCTGTGGCTGACATTCATGGGAGTGACTTTGTCAGCTGTTTTTCTTTCAGCGCAAACATCCAGGCAAGGACTTCTGAGTCTGGAGGATGGGCGGATCTTCTATGAAGTGATTGGGTCCGGTGATCCGATAGTCGTTATTCATGGCGGACCAGGGTTGGACCATAATTATCTTCAGCCCGGCCTTGATATACTCTCTAGTCAAAATGCTCTCGTGTACTACGATCAACGAGGTACAGGACGGTCCGAGGCTACACTGGCCCCGGATGTTGTAAGCCTCGACGGATTTATAGACGATGTCGACCTTCTCAGGCAGACCCTTGAGTATGAGAAGATCACGTTACTTGCCCACTCGTTCGGAGCCTTGATCGCGTTAGGCTACGCCAGCAAGTATCCGCTTAATGTGAATGGGATTGTTCTGATGAATCCGGTAGAGCCCGGTAAGAGGTTTTCAGGTGCTACCGCAACACGGCAATCTGCTGCTCAGAGTGAGCAAGATACTATCGAGTTAGAGAGACTAAGGGCGTCTGAAGGTTTCCAGGCTCGGGATCCTGCGGCTATTAGCCAAGCTTATCGCATATCTTTCAGGGGCATGTTCCGGGATAGGGGGTTGGTCGATGAGCTAGAGTTGAACTTTTCTGTTAGGACTGCGCAAAACGGTCAGGAAGTAGCGAAACTCCTTGGAGATGACCTAGAGACAATCGATTGGTGGAGCAAACTTTCTGAGATTGAAGCGCCCACACTAGTTGTACATGGTCGTTATGACATTCCGCCCGTAGCAATGTCGCGAGCCCTTGCAGATGCGCTCCCTTCCGGTTCACTGGTTGTGCTCGAAAGCGGACATTTTCCCTATGTAGAGGACCAGGTGGGCCTGGCATCTACTTTAGTAAGATTCCTAGCAGATCTACCAAGGTGAGCAAGGAAAAACTCAGAAGGGTCATCGTAGTTCTTTTGAGCTATGCCGTTGGGTCATTGATAGTCTTTCTGAGTGCTTCAGTGGTATCGCGAATGTTGGCACTGCCCGACCTTTTTTCCCGTATACTACTTACTGGTTTGATTCTTGGAGTGCCGATTTCGGCGACTGTTGCGTGGATATATCCAAATATCGGATTGAGTGGTCGCTCACAGCCGGACGAACACGAAGTGGGTAGGGAAAGCCATAAAGAGGACTAGAATGCGGTCAGGGCTAGTGTACGATCAATTAAGCCCCAATCCTTTCCTTCTCTGGGCTTTTCCTACGGGTGAATAGTCCGTTCCCGGTGTTCCCTGGAATAGACTGAACAACAAACAAACCAGGAATCTCTTGCGCATTATTAGGGCGTAATGTCGACAGCGTAACGCGTAGTAAACGCTATGAACTTACTAACCTCAGTCATGTCATTGCCTATAAAACGGATCGTATGAGCGTCCACCCGATCAACATTTGGGAGATAGGCCATAACTTCAGCTGGTAAATAGTTTTTGAATGAGATCTCAAGCTCAATAGGAGGTTCCAAAATATACGGCTCGAAATCCTCCACACGGTTGAGTGCTGCCCTGACATGGTTACGAATGACTTGGTAGGCCGCTTCAGGCATAAGTGTGCGGGCTGAGTGAAAACCGAGAGCCCATTTGACGACAGCTCCTTCCATATCTCCCACTACACGTTGGGCCTCTTCAACGACCGCGTCGTCTCCCGAAATCATCACTACAGGGACCCCAAAATCTCCTGCAATAGCAGCGTTAATACTAGCCTCCAGCATTTCGACTCCGTTCAATCGAATGGCTGTAAGGTTAGCGCTTGAAATGGTGTGCGCTCGAACTCCCTCGGTGTTCGTGGTACTAGAGTGATATCCGATGAAGATCACAGCATCAAAGGTTTCATCGATACCTTCCATCATCATCAGCGGGCGAGGCCAGGAACGGATGAGTTGGATGTCATCGGGTAGTTGTTCGATGAGGAGATTTTCTCCATTCCCATGAGAATCAGAAATAAGAATTTCCGCAGCACCCATCTCTCTAGCTGCTTCAATAGCAGCGTTTACCTCATTGGTCATGATTTGGCGAAACCTTTGATATTCGAAACCGCTAGGTCCGAGTTGATCAGAGGTCACTGCACCGACCAGTCCCTCCATATCTGCTGAGATATAGATTTTCAGGCCATTTTCTTGGGCAACAGCGAAATCCGGGGATATGAGTCCCAGAAGTCCAATTAAAAGGGGAAGCATCTTCAGTCTATTCATTTTACCTCCATATCAGGGCGCAGCCGCGAGTGCATCGGCGCAACGCTTTACGACTTCACGAGCTGAAAGGATTTCATTGATTCCGGATACTGAGCAACCGGCTTGCCAGTAGTCTTTAGTGCCTTGTTCATCAAGTGAAGTACGCTTGAGTTCGAATGTAGATTTTAAGGCGTAAATTGTCCGCATAATGTGTTTTGTTCGTGGCCCTCGGAGCATCCAGCGTGCTAGGAAGCCTGACTTGGTTCCTCGACGCTGCACATAGGGAGTATTGATCACGGCCACAGGGATACCGCTGAGTCGCTCAGTCAGAACTATGTCATCTTCTTCAGCGTCCAGAATGGACTGCTTGTAGGGTGTGCTTGCCCGACATTCAGTGGTAGCGATGAAACGTGTGCCCATTTGTACGCCGGCATATCCTAGTCGGAGCGCCTCTACGAATTCTTCCTGTGTACCGATTCCTCCAGCACATACTACGGGAAGGCCCAAATCACTGACCTCTTCAAGAAGGGGAGCCTGTGCTAGGGGCCCGGCATGGCCACCCGCTCTCCTGTTCACCGCGATTAGGCCTTGGACGCCAGAGTCCAGAGCCTTTAGTGCCCATTTGCGTTCGGTGATGTCGTGATAGACCACTCCTCCCGCAGCGGATACGCGGTCAACGACCCAGCGAGGTTTGCCAAGGGATGTGATAAAGAAACGAACGCCTTCCTCAAGAGCGATGTCGATCCACTCGACCATCTTGTTGTGATACCTCTTAGATGAAGCTTCAATGAGTGCGTTCAACCCGATCGGGCGGTCAGTAATTGACTTTATTAGTCTGAGGCCTTCCCTGAAGTCGTGCCCATGGACATAAGTGAGTGACAACGGCTGAACCACACCAATCGCTCCTGCATCTGAGGCAGCGGCCACAAGCTCTGGGTTCGAACAGGGATACATCGGGCCACAGATGAGTGGTAGCTGGATTCCCGCGTGATGAGTCAGGGGAGTGTCATTTCTCATTTGATATCTTGCTTCTCCGGAACCGGACCAAGTCGCCAGTGTGCATAAACTTCAGCCACTATGTCTCCAGAGCTATCACGGATCTTTGCGTCAACTCGGTAATCCATCGGCTCATACACCTCAGGAATTTCACACTTAGCCTCTGATTCGATGGTGCCACGAGCCTTTTTCGTATAGGAGACGTTTAGGCCGACGAGAATTCCGCGAATGGATTCGGGTATTGCTCCTACCAGTGCGAGTCCAGTGGTAAGCTCTCCCAAATTCGCGAGTGCGATTGCGTGAATTGACTGAAGATGATTTCGAACAGACTGGCGTTCACGGAGTTGAACTTTCACATGGCCTGGCTCGAGCGTCACAATTGTTGCTCCAAGTCCACCGGTGTAGGGTATTTTCCATCCCAGGATCTTGCTGAAGATCCAGCGTCCTCCGGGGAAGGGCGAAAGGCGCGTCCATAGGGTTTGGAGCTTTGCACCAGGAGACTCTTGGGTTTGTGCCATCCAGGGGAAAGTTAAGGTTATTAGAGAAGGCGCTTATCTTCGGGGGTACGGACCGGTTCGGCAACGCGTCCAGAAAAGATGAGCGTATCGGTTGATTGTGATAAAGAAGCTGCTGACCTATAGAGGCTAGTATGACAGAGGTGACTAAGCACCATTTAGAGGTGACCCGCACAGCACGGTACTATCAAGTGGGACACTGCGACCAGGAAGGAGAGCTTTGGTATGTGCTTCATGGTTATAGACAGACGGCTTCTAGATTCTTGAGTCGTTTCAGAACTCTAGCCAATGACTTGAGGATGGTTGTAGCCCCGGAGGCTCTAAATCGGTTTTATCTGGGCTCAGAACCAGGCCGCCACGGGCCCGAGTCCATGGTTGGTGCCACCTGGATGACTCGTGAAGACCGGGAGTTTGAGATCCAGGACTACGTGCGCTACCTAGATGCTTTAGCAGAAGGTGTCGGTCTTGTTTCTTCTACAACCGTGCTTGGTTTCTCTCAGGGTGTTGCCACTGCTGCACGATGGATTGTTCTCGGTAGGATTCAACCAGGTCGGTTAATTCTATGGGGAGATTGTCTCCCTCCAGATTTAGACATGGAGCTAGCGAGTAAAGCCCTTAAGCATACTGAACTGGTCATCGTAAGGGGCAGCGAAGACCCAGCGCTCGACAAAGAATCCACAATGAATGAAGAAGAGCGGCTTAAGCGTGCTGGGATTACTTATCAGGTACTCGTTTATTCAGGTGGACATGAGATTGATCCGCGGGCCTTAAGTCAACTTTCTGCTTAGTCCTAGAATTTGTGTGGCTAGACCCTCGACCGCGGATTAGCCAGAGAACAGTTGGGATTATTGGATATAGGCAGAGACTAGAAGTCGCCTACAAGGGTGATCTCCTGGACCAATTCGTAGCCAGTCTCACGAGCGACAGTATCCCGTGCCAGATTAATCAGATAGCAAACTTCGTTAGCTGTAGCACCACCAAGGTTCACGATGATATTTGCGTGCTTATGAAAAATCCCAGCGGCCCCATGGGTTAGCCCCTTAAGTCCACATTCATCGATCAGTCGACCTGCTCCAATTCCGTCGATTTTCCGGAAGATTGAACCAACGCAGGGGTAAAGCCAAAGGTCAGGATGTCTTGCATCCCGCCATTCAAGGTTCTCACGTATGACGCGCCTAAGGTCATCAAGTGGGGTGACCTCTAGCCGGAACGTTGCCGACAATACGATGTCACTTTTGGTTTGCAGGATACTTTCATCGTAACCGAACTCGAAATAGTCGACGTTTACTGTTTTGAGTTCCCCTTCATCTGTAAGGATTTCTGCTGAATCCAGAACTTCTTCGATGAACAGCGTGCGCTCACGATTCGGTGCAGGGGAAAGGAAATGAAGATTTTGCCATAGTGCACCGCCGACGGTACTCGGAATTCCGACGAAATGATGCAGGCCACCAAGATTTCGTGTTACCGTTGCGTCGATTAGATCCGGAAATGTTTGTACACCTGCACCTGCTTTAACAGTGGCGTCGTCAAGAAACTCTATTCCCCCGACCTCGCTTCGGATGACTAGGCCGCGGAATCCCTTGTCACCGAATAGGATGTTCGCACCTCTCCCCAGCAGGAAGTAGGGTACGCCTGCTTCTTTGGCTGCGAGCACCGCGCCAGCCAACTCACTAGGGGTGCGTGCCCGGTATAGCAGATCTGCTGGTCCCCCGATCCTGAAGGTCGTCATAGGGGCGAGCGGTACACCCAGTTCCAGGCGTTCTTCACTCAGTGTCCCACGAAGGGCCTTAAGGAAATCGAGACTCGACGTCATACTGGGCGGGCCTTTTTTGGATACAAACTGTAGTCAGCATCCGGCGTGGTATAGCAATGCATCTAAAAGATAGCCGCGGTTTTGAGGGACTGGTAGCTTCCCGGTCGTCAGAGTGATATCGATACAAGTTTGGGGCCAGAGTGTATGAGTAATCAGGAATGTAGGGATTTTGCAGCCCTCTTCATCCGTGAATTGGACCGACTCGAAGGTGAGATAGAGCAGTATTCAAACGAGTCAAAACTGTGGGCTGTTTCGGGGGATCAGAAGAATTCCGCAGGCAACCTTGTACTGCATGTGTGTGGCAACTTGATGCATTACATAGCAGAGGGTCTTGGGCGGTCCGGTTACGTCAGGGATCGTGAGGCTGAATTCTCTGAGCGTATCACCCGGAGCGAACTTATTGAGCGTGTTCGCACCTGTAAGCTGAGCGTTAGTGCCGTGCTTGAGACTTTGGACGATTCAATACTAGACCAGATCTACCCAGCACAGGCACCGGAGCGGATGGGAAGGATTCGTTCGCGCACCTTCCTGCTACACTTGATTTGGCATTTGGGCTGGCATCTCGGTCAGATTTACTATCACAAACTTGGAGGTTCAGGCCAGACAGAATCAGTTTAGATGTCTCCTGAGAACTCTGCCTGCTCGAACATCTCTGAATGAACCTTCTTCGACTGCGATTTGGCCGTTGATAACCACCCAGTCAATCCCGACTGGATACTGGTGAGGCTCCTCGAAGGTTGCTTGATCCTCAACCGTTATTGGATTGAACACGACGATGTCTGCAAACCAGCCCTCTTGGATTTGACCACGCATGTTGAGGCCGAGCCGTTCCGCCGGTAGGGTCGTCATTTTCCGGACTGCTTCGATCATGGAGATGGTCTCTTTATCACGTGCATAATGACCTAGAACTCGAGGGAAAGTGCCGTACCAGCGGGGATGCGGGTGGCCCTCTCCAGGTTGGGTAAGACGGCCGTCGGACGCGATCATCGTGAAAGGGTGAGCCATGATTCTCTCTACGTCTTCTTCGCTCATAGCATGAAATATCGCACTCGCTCCACCTCGACGCACTGCTTCAATAACCAGTCTTGCTCCAGTCTCTGGCGTGGACGGCAGGTTTTCCCTTAGGGCCCAATCATGCAGTGTCTTTCCTTCCAGAGTTCTATCCCAGCCTACGAGAGCAAATTGAACACGACTTAAGTCATTGCCGCCCCGATCGTTTACAATATTGAATGCGATCCCGTCGAGAATGCTGTCTGCTAAGGTTGGGTCATTCATTCGAGCTAGGAGGGCCTCATCTCCTCCCGCCATTGCCCAAGCTGGAATGAGGACCCCAATTCCTGTGTAGCTGGCGGTATACGGGTATTGATCGATCATCGCATCGGTGCCGGCTTCTCTAGCAGAGTCAACCATAGCGAGCGTGCGGGTTGATGCTCCCCACATTGGTTGCCCGACCACCTTATGGTGAGTAAGCACGATCGGTAGCTTCGCGCGCTTCCCGATTTCGAGTGCTTCCCCAACACCATCTAGAAGTCCAAGTCCTTCTTCCCTGAGATGTGAGGTGTAAAAACCCCCCTCTCTGCCTGCGACCTCTGAAAGTGCGATCACCTCTTCGAGCTCTGAGAATGCGCCAGGTAGGTACTTCAGTCCGGTTGAAATACCCCAGGCACCCTCTTCCATTGCTTTAGCCACCATACCCTTCATGCGGTCGAGTTCAGACGGGGTTGGAGCACGATTTTCGAGTCCCATGACAGTTCGTCGAATCGTATTGTGTCCGACTAGAAACCCAACGTTCATTCCCACCGAAATCTCTTCTACCGCATCTAGATGTGCCTCGAAGGGCCAAGGACCACCACCGTCCGGGCCACCCAGCGCGGTTGTCACCCCTTGCCTGATATGACTTTCTGAGTCTGGAAGGCGGAGGAGCGGATCAAGGTGAGCGTGAAGGTCAACAAATCCTGGGCTGACAACCATACCAGTAGCGTCGATAACACGACTAGCTCGATCTGGATCCAAGCTGGTTTCTGATACGGCTACGATCCGGTCCCCTTGAATTGCCACGTCAGCCCGGAAAGCAGATTCCCCACTACCATCGATCACTGTGCCGCTACGAATGAGCAGATCCCAGTCGTTCGTGTTTGCTTGCCCTAAAGCTAGGGACGGGTGAAAGAGGGCCGGGTTAGCAAAAACCAACATTAGTACGGCGAACCGCATCACCTTCCTCCATGAGCGTGTTGGATGCCCAAGGTGCCGTCTTGAGCAGTGCCCCGCCACCCTCTCCCGGGGAAGAGCGTGGCTCAGGTCCGATTGACACATTCGGACACCATCGGCAGCTTTACGGCTCGTCTAAACGCGGTCAGACTGACCGCAAAGGCCCCACGAGGGGCCATTTTCTTGAGCCCGCGGTAATGCATGTTCAAGACGCCAAGAAGCCGGCTTATAACGATTGTTTTACTAACCGCGTTATTTGGTTGGCTGCTATATGATAATGGCCTTAAGCTTGGGCTTGATCTCCAGGGTGGTATGCACTTGGTGCTGGAGGTAGATGACCCTGAGGGAACCATGACGGTCGAGGCTAAGGCCGACATGATCGACAGGGTAGATCGTATCATTCGGACTCGCATCGACGAATTTGGTGTGGAGGAACCACTCATTCAGAAGGTCGGGGGTGAGCGGCTGATCGTCGAGCTCGCTGGGATCGACAACGAAGATCGGGCAAAAGAAATCGTTCAGCGAAACGCTTTCCTAGAATTCAAACTCGTTTTGCCAACGACCGACATGACGGCTGCGTTGAGCAGAATCGACCGAAGTGTCGTAGCGGCACTTGGGATTGATTCGATCAGAGCTCTCGGAAGAGACGTTGTCGCCGATGACCAACCAGAGATTGTAGATCTCCTGTTTGGTGGCGGGGACACAGCAGTGAGTGCAGAGCCGGTGGACACAACTGAAGTCGTTGAAGAGGTGCCGGAGGAGGAGGAGGACCCGCTCGATAACCTCCAGCCGTTCTCATCGCTCCTAAATCTCGGCGACGTTCCGGGAACATATCTGATCGCCATTGAAGATGAGCCTACAGTTCAATTATTCCTAGATATGGATGAGGTGCAGCGTGCGCTGCCTCGTGACCAAGCTCTGCAGTGGGGCATGGAGCTCGTGGGTAGGGGTGCTCGTACCTACAAATATTTATGGGTACTGGAGGAAGACCCGTTCCTAACAGGTGATAGATTAGAAGAAGCAACTGCGGGCCGTGACCCTCAGTTCAATCAATCGCAGGTCCAGTTTGAGCTTAGTCGCGCCGGTGGACGGACTTTTGGGCAGTTCACGGGTCAGCATATTGGTGATAATCTTGCAATTGTGCTTGATGGTGCAGTTCAGAGTGCACCTGTTATCCGAGACCGGATTGGTGCCCGTGGTCAGATTGATATGGGTGCTGGAACACCACTTGAGGAAGCCTCTGATCTAGCGCTCGTCCTACGAGCTGGAGCACTCCCTGCGAAAATCAACATTATAGAAGAGAGGACTGTTGGTCCGTCATTGGGCCAAGACTCTATTGACGCTGGGCGAATTGCTGGAATGCTGGGGATTGCCTTGGTCGTGCTTGTGATGATGGCGTATTACCGGGTCGCTGGGATCCTGGCTGTAGGAGCTTTGGGGGTGTACGTAATTCTTGTGCTTGGTGGTCTCGCAGGTTTCGGTGCAGTACTAACGGTTCCCGGTATAGCAGGCCTAATCCTTTCGATCGGGATGGCCGTGGATGCCAATGTCCTAATTTTTGAGAGAATCCGTGAAGAATTGAGTGCCGGTCGGGCAACCAGGACCGCAGTAGAAGAAGGTTTCCAGCACGCATTTTCCGCCATCATGGATGCGAACATGACCACGCTGATTACGGCCCTAATCCTCTTCCAATTCGGGACTGGCCCTGTGCGTGGCTTTGCAGTCACGCTCTCGATCGGCATCGTAGCATCGTTCTTCTCAGCCCTGTTTGTCACACGTTCCTTCTTCCTTCTGTATCTGCAGGGGAAGAAAGCGTCTGACCCGATTAGCGTCTAAGGAAGGGCAATGCGACTCTTTCACGATGCGTCGTTCAGATTCATTGAGGCCCGACGCAAGGCATACATTGTTTCCGCTGCAGTACTAACGGCAGGCGTGATTTTTATGATCACAAATGTCCTGAATACTGGGAGCTGGCAGAATTATGGAGTTGACTTTACCGGCGGATCACTGATCCAAATTCAGGTATATGAGAACCTAACTGCTGCAGATCTTCGTGGCGCACTCGCTGGGTCAGATGAGATCACACGGTTCGGTGAAGAGAGTGAATTTGTTGTGCGGGCACCTGTGGCTGAGGACGGATCAATAGGTGCGGTTGCTGATGAGATTGAAACACAGCTCGCTGCCGCTTTTGGTGAAGAAGCCTTCGAGATAGTCCGGACGGAGCAGGTTGGTGCCAAGGTAGGGGGAGAACTGCAGCTGAAAGCTTTGTATGCGATCCTCTTCTCATTCTTGCTCACTCTCATTTATCTGGCCATCCGCTTCGAGCTGCGTTTTGGGATGGCAGCGGTCATCGCTACCCTGCACGATATAATGATCACTCTGGGCTTTCTGGCCGCTTTTCGGGTTGAGATCGCATTACCCACGGTCGCGGCGATCCTCACTATCCTGGGGTATTCTTTAAATGACACGATTGTCGTCTTCGACCGCATTCGTGAGAACATGCACAAGAAGGGGGCACGGAAGCGTGACCCAGTTGACCTAGTCAACCAATCGATCAATGAGACTCTGCCGCGTACAATTCTTACATCTGGTACAACACTGGCAGTCCTTCTAGCACTCCTTGTTCTTGGTGGTGCCGTGATCCGTGATTTCACTGTGGTACTTATTTTGGGAGTGATCATCGGTACCTACTCCTCGATTTTCGTTGCTTCTCCGGCGCTGATTGAAATCCAGAATCGTTGGGGATTGGGAAGGGTCGGTGAGAAGAAGAAGAGGCCACAGCCTGCTACGGTGTGACCGAGGACGTTGTCTGAGTACTTCGACAGTCACTGTCACCTAACTGCGGCTGCTTTTAGCGGAGACCTAGAAGAGACACTTTTTCGGGCTCTGGAGAGTGGTGTGACCCGATGGGTCACTATTGCCTCGAATCTTGAGGATGCTCGGGAAGCACTTACGCTTGTAAGAGATCGGCCAGGTGCATGGGCAACAGCTGGTGTACATCCACATGAGGCAGGCGAGGCACCAGAAGATGTTATCGATCAGATTCGAGAACTGGCCTCTACTCAAGAAAAGATAGTAGCGATCGGAGAAACAGGACTCGATTTTTATTACGACAATGCCCCAAGAGATGTCCAGAGACGGCTGTTCGCAGCACATCTGGCACTTGGGTCTGAACTTGATCTTCCAGTTGTCGTTCACGCCCGTGCCGCCGACGGCGATATCGCAGAAGCCCTACGATCTATGCCACCAGGAACATCCGGGGTACTGCACTGCTTCACTGGAGGGGCTCTCGCGTTTCAAGAGGCCCTGGAAGCAAATTGGTATGTCTCATTTTCAGGCATCGCTTCGTTCAAGAGCTTTGAAGCTCTTGAATTACTTCAAGCCGTTCCCAAAGATCGATTACTGATTGAGACGGATTCCCCATATCTTGCTCCTGTACCACACCGTGGAAAACGTAATGAACCCTCGTATGTACCGTATGTAGCTCAAGCAGTTGCGCGCCATTTGAAGTCTGACCCCCTTGAAATCGCGCGTTTGACGAATGAGAACGCCTGTCGCTTCTACGGCGTGTGGTAGGGGGATAAGCCTGACGATGACTAGACGGATCAACGTGTTAACTGATGTAGTCGCGAATCAAATCGCGGCAGGGGAGGTCGTTGAGCGACCCGCATCTATAGTCAAAGAATTAGTTGAAAATTCTCTTGATGCTCGTGCTTCACGGATTGAGGTCTCCTTGTTACGAGGTGGGAAAAGTGAGATCCGCGTCAGTGACGACGGAATTGGTATGGGTCGCGAAGACGCACTGCTAAGTCTTGATCGCCACGCTACGAGTAAGATTTCATCGTCCTCAGATCTAGCTAGCGTACGGACCTTTGGATTCCGTGGTGAAGCGCTGCCCTCAATTGCGGCTGTAAGTCGACTCAACATCAACAGTCGGGAAGCTGATCAGGCAGCGGGCACCAGGGTTGGGGTGAACGGTGGGCGTATTGAGATAGTCGAAGATAGTGCACGACAGAGAGGTACGACGGTTGAGGTTAGGAATTTGTTCTTCAACGCTCCTGCTCGTGCCAAGTTCTTGAAATCGGTAAGTGTTGAAGTACGAATAGCTAGTGATGTTCTGACCGGGCTCGCATTAGCAAACCCGCGAGTCAGCTTTTCTCTCACATCTGATAAGAGGAACCTACTCGACCTTCCAGCAGTGGATGATGCTGTTGCGCGGATAAGTCAAGTTTGGGGCCTAGATCAGGGTAACACGCTGATTCTTGCAGGAGCTGAAGACCCGGGTCTCGAAGTCAAAGGTCTAATTCAGCGTCCGGATGCAGCAAAACCTGGTCGCGGGAGGCGTTACTTGTTCGTTAATGGGCGCCCGTTCAAGGCTCCTAAACTTGTTCAGGCCGCCGAGCGGGCCTACAGAACAACCATCCCACGAGAAGCACGGCCCTGGATGTTCCTTTACCTCCAAGTCTCTCCAGGTGTAGTAGACGTGAACGTGCATCCAACTAAAGCTGAAGTACGGTTCGCTCAAGATTCTCAGATAGAGGATCTTGTAGAAAGAGCGGTGTGGTCAGCGTTGGACGATCAACGGAGCTCCGCAACGTTAGATAGAGAGCTTGAAACTCCCCATTTGCTCGTTCAGGAACCGAAGCAAGGCCAAGAAGTCGCCCAGCCGCTTTCAGATGCTCAGATGGCCTTATTTGTAGCGGGGCCTGAGGTCGAAGACGTTGCTGAGGGTCAGCTAGTGGGGAACCCTGAGGATCCGCGACCAAATCTTTGGCAGATTCTCAACACCTATATTCTCGCTGAGACACGAGACGGCATCCTGATAATAGACCAGCACTCAGCTCATGAGCGGGTGTTATTTCAGAGTCTGATGGACGCTTTTGAAGAGGGAGGACGGGACGGACAGAAGCTTCTTTTCCCCTTAACAATCCGGTTGACCGCTCCCGAGTTGAAATTGATAGAAGAACTTCGCGGATTACTTGATCGATCTGGATTCGAGGTTGAGCCATTTGGTGGTGACACAGTGATCTTGAGGGCAGTACCCAACCCACATCCTTACTTCAATGCCGAACGTGCATTTCGCGAGATGATTGATGAGCTCACGCATGGTTCTGAGTTAGTCCGGTCAGCAAAGAATCAGCATGAGAAGATCGCGATGACGTTTGCCTGTAAGGGTTCAATCAAAGCTGGCCAGCAGTTGGCTGATATCGAGATGCAAGAGCTTTTTGATCAACTATTTTCCACAGACCTCCCGCACCATGACGTTCATGGTCGTCCAACGATTATTCGACTTTCAGCTGGGGAGCTTGCGAGGAAGTTTGGACGGTGATCTCCAAACTCAACCCGACCTTTATCGCACTGACCGGACCGACAACTTCGGGTAAGACACAGCTGTCTTGTGCGCTTGCTCGGATTCTTGAAGTTGAAATCATCTCAATGGATTCCCGACAGGTATACAAGGGAATGGATATTGGGACGGACAAGGTGCTTGATGATGTAAGGGAACAAGTTCCACATCATGCACTTGACTTGGTGCATCCAGATGAGCGGTACTCGGCAGGACAATTTGCACGTGATGCACGTGACTGGATAAAAGAGATTATCAAACGTGACCGGGTACCAGTACTAGCAGGTGGTACAGGTTTCTTCCTTAAGGCGATCACAGAGCCAGTTTTTAGTGAGCCTCCTCTAGACTCAGCACGCCTAAAGAAGATTCGTCGGTACTTAAGTGCCCTCGACTACAGAGTGCTTGCTAGATGGGTTGAAAAGTTAGATCCAGAGAGGGCTTCTTTGGCCATTGATGGTGGCCCTCAGCGTATGAGTCGCACTATCGAAGTGGCGTTGTTAACAGGGAAACCTCTTTCCAGTTGGCATAGAGAATCACCGTCTGATGTTGCTGCACTTACTGGCCTCATCATTCAGCTTGAGCTTCCGCGCGAAGAGATAGATAGGAGAATCAATGACCGTGTGACATACATGGTAGAGCGAGGCTTGGTCAGTGAGGTGCGGAGCTTGCTTGAAGCCGGCTATACTTTTGATGATCCAGGAATGACCGCAACTGGCTACCGCGAAATAGCACATTACTTGGAGGGTGGTCAGACCCTTGAAGAAGCCATGGAAGAGATACGTAGAAACACACGACGTTATGCTAGAAGACAACTCACCTGGTTCCGTAATCAGCTTCCGCCCTCAGTTTGTATGATTGATGCCACAGCCTCTATAGATGTGCAGGCCACGGCAGTGCTTGATGCATGGATTGAGATTCGTGAACAGGCAGGTCTGCAGATTCGCAGAGTTGAGCCCAGCTTATGAAGATTGGAATTACTTGCTATCCGACTTATGGGGGATCTGGTGCTGTAGCTACACATCTTGGCCTTGAACTGGCAGAGAGAGGCCACGAGGTGCATTTCATATCATATGCTCAACCCTTCCGCTTGGAGCATTTTCATGAGCGTATTTTCTTCCATGAAGTCGAAATGGAGGACTATCCGCTGTTTGAACACCCTCCTTATTCATTGGCTCTAGCAGTCGCTCTGCATGACGCAGTTCGAAAACATGAACTTGACCTTGTTCATGTACACTACGCGATACCACATGCTACGTCGGCCTGGGTGGCTTGTGAGATGCTTGAAGGTGAGAGAGACCTGAAGATCGTGACGACATTACACGGTACGGACATCACTCTTGTTGGTCTTCACCCCTCATTCCAAGCTATCACACAGTTTTCGATTCTTCGTTCACATGGCCTAACCGCTGTCTCAGATTTCTTGAAACAAGAGACTGTACGTGACTTCTCAGTCCCGGAGAGTCGTATAGAAGTTGTACCGAATTTTGTTGATACCCGGATCTATCGACCGGGTTTAGAGCCTTGCCATCGGGCTACACTGGCCCCTGACGGGGAAAAAATCGTCATGCATATCTCGAACTTTCGACCTGTGAAGCGAGTGGAGGATGTGGTAGAGATCTTCGGACGTGTCTTGGGAGAAGTTTCATCCCGACTAGTCCTCGTAGGTGATGGCCCTGAGCTTCCACGTGCGCGCCTAAAGGTTGAGGAGTTAGGAATCCGTGACAGGGTCGTGTTCCTTGGAGAGTACACACCGGTGCAAGAATTGCTATCGTGCTCGGACTTATTCCTCTTGCCCTCCCAGAGCGAATCGTTTGGCTTGGCTGCATTAGAAGCAATGGCGTGCGGATCACCCGTTGTTGCCTCTCGGGTTGGTGGCTTGCCCGAGGTGATCGTTGATGGAGAAACCGGGCACTTATGTGAGGTGGGTGATGTCGATGAAATGGCAGCCGCTAGTACCAGGGTTCTGAGTGATGACGAGCACCGTGAGCAGCTATCTGACGCTGGACGAGCGTTCGCGGTGAAGCACTTCTCTTCTGAGTGTATAGTACCTCAATACGAAGAGTATTATCGGCGAATCCTGGAGTCGGGATCATAATGGCAGTCTGGGAAGCATTCGTGCTCGGGATACTTCAGGGAGCTACAGAATTCTTGCCTATTTCTAGCTCAGGCCATCTGGTCATGGCGCAAACTGTGCTAGACGTCGAAGTGCCCGGGGTTCTCTTCGAAGTTTGGGTGCACATGGCCACTTTGTTATCGATCCTCGTGATCTACCACAAACGGATAATCGAATTGGCGAAAGGTGTTCTGGGTAAAGATCGGAGCGCCCTTGAGTATACCGGCTTAGTCACCTTGGCTACTCTCCCTGCCGTTTTTACAGGCCTTTTTCTTAGTGATTTGGTGAAGGTGATGTTTGAGAACCCTGTCATTCCTGGGGTTGCTCTTATGGTGACAGGAGTAATTCTCTGGACAAGCCGGAGAGTCTCCATACCATCCGCGGTAGACCGTCCTGGTTGGATGGGTGCACTAGTGATTGGCTTGGCCCAAGCGTTCGCTCTAATTCCCGGTATCTCACGTTCCGGGACTACGGTAGTCACAGCTCTGTGGTTAGGCCTAAAGGCTGAAGACGCTGCAGCATTCTCTTTCCTCATGGCTATACCCGTGATTCTAGGAGCCACTCTCCTACAGTTGTCCGAAGTTGGTGCGTCACAATCGCTTCCAACTCCGACACTTTTATTGGCCGGCGCAGCTGCAGCTTTCACAGGTGTTCTGGCGATCCGGACCTTTATCACCACGCTTGGAAAAGGCTCCTTTCACAAGTTTGGAGTCTATTGCTGGATCATAGGAGTACTTTTCCTCTCCTACTTGTGGGTGAAATAGGGATCCGGACTAGACATGAGTATTGCTAGGTGTTGAAGGAGTGGCAGGGCCGCCCAGTCTCAGAATGGGCTGAAATATGGAGTGTTCCATCTCTGGAGATATACCGCAGTATTAGCTCCACTAATGACCGTCTGATCGATCTGGCTAAAACTGGACCGGCTTCATTCACGGTGGTGATTGCAGATGAACAGACAGGAGGACGTGGACGCACTGGGAAAAAATGGTACTCGCCGGATGGCGCAGGACTCCTGATGTCGGTTCTTCTACCAGCCTCATCAGTTCCTAAACCGTTTGCCCCACTGATAGTAGGAGTCGCGGTCGCGCGGGCCATAGAGGTATTGGCTGATGGTTTCGCTACTCAAATTAAATGGCCTAATGATGTATTGCTTGAAGGTGATAAGGTCGCTGGAATTCTTTGTGAGTTAGCAGGTGAGTGGATAGTTACCGGGATCGGTGTAAATATTCGGACTCCGGTAGACGGGTTTCCTCCAGAATTTGCAGGTCGTACTTCTTCACTTCAGGAGACTTGCCAGTTGACGCTAGCACCTAGCTACGTTGCAGAAGCTTTGATTTCTGAATTACACGAGATTAAGCCGGTATTTGATGATCCTAGCTATCTTAATCAGGTGCCCCCTGAGCTACATCAGGAACTCTCGAGCCGAGATGCACTTCTTGGGTCTGAGGTGACGACAGAACATGAGGGAGATGGCGTGGCACGCGGCATCGATGAAAAAGGTGCACTCATACTGGAGCGTGAAGACAGTTCCCGGGTACCGGTATCGTCAGGAAGTGTGATTCTGATTTAACCCGAATACCCAGGGCGGACATTGCTTAGAGAGGTGACATGCAGCTGGTTGTTGATGTAGGAAACACTGAAACTGTGATTGGACTGGCTTCAGGTAAGAGAGAGCTGGCCGGCCACTGGCGAATCAGTTCGAGTGAGTCTCGGACGATTGATGAGATGACAGTATTGGTGCGTGCTTTCTTGTCTGATAGTGCCTTGGGCGACTCCGCGATTACTAGAGGTGTAGTTGGCTCGGTCGTTCCTGCCGCCAACAGGGTATGGACGAAGACTTTGCGGAGAATTGTGGCGGGAGACGTCGTGATAATAGATCCACAATCTGATCTTCCGATTGAGCTTGATGTGGAAGAGCCGATGTCGGTTGGGGCAGATCGGATTGTGAACACTCTTGCTGCCCGTGAGTTCTACGATCGTGACACGATCGTTGTGGATCTTGGGACAGCTACAACTTTCGATTGCATAACGACCGAAGGAGCCTTCGAGGGAGGAGTAATCTCTCCGGGACTCCTCACAGGCATCGACTGGCTTGCATCAAGAACTGCCAAGTTGCCTCGCGTCGCGCTTGCTCCTCCACCTACTGTAATTGGCCGAAGGACTGAAACTTGTATCCAGAGTGGTATTTTTTATCAAGCGATCGACTCTATAGATGGGATGGTTAAGCGGTTAAGAGAGGAATGGGGTCGTCCTGACGCGTATACAGTAGCTACGGGGGGGTTCGCCAATACTATAGGGCCACATTTGGCAACCATCGATAGGATTGAACCGTTTCTCACTCTCTTCGGTCTAGCGATGGCTGGCGAGTATTTAGAGGGGTAGATTTGAACTTGAATTCACTCCGAGTCTGGCTCCAAGCTCCATGACACTATCGCCTGTATTCCGATCCCAGCACGCTGTGCAACTGTTAGAGGAGCACGGTGTTTGGACTCGTCTTGAGGGTGATGTTGAAGCTCAAGCAGAAGCGGTTCGGATTGTTCAGGCAGATCTCCGGACACTAATTGCGGAACAATTCCTGACTGAGGTGCCCCTGGTTCCATCAGCAGATGAGGTTATGACACCAGAGGGACTTCGTTTTCTTCAAGAGTATTTTTTCCTCATTCTTTTCCGGTCCATCTTCGCTTCGATAGGCGTTCCGGAAGCGCGCTTGAAGCTCTATACGGAACTGAATTTTTGTATCAAGGGAACGATAACCGCGGCTGACAACATTTTTGACGATCAAGCCAAAACTCTTTTGCCCCTTGCACCTAATTCGGGTGCTCGCTTCATGTCGATCCTTCAGTTGATGTCATTCGAACGTTTGTTACGTAGGGTACTTGAAAGGGGACGAGTGAAAGAAGTTCTTAGTGGTGCCGAGTGTGATGCGATCCAACGGGAATTGCTCGATCGTATGGCCTCGATTGGTAGGCTAGAGGGGTCGGAAGAGAAGGGTGTCAAAGAAATCCTTGAGCCAGAAGTAATGCTCGAAAGCGTTCATCGTGTTCGTGGAGGTGACCTCTTCGCACTCGCGTTCGCAGCAACCACGGTCTTAGAAGAAGGCGGGCTTGGGGAAAAGCTGTGTATAGCAGAGAATGCGGTTGCACAGCTTGGCACGGCATTTCAAATCGTTGATGACCTTACTGACTTTGAGGTTGATGTTGGCCGGCGGAGCAATAATCTGCTTGTCTCGCAGATTCATCATCATGGGTCGAAGGAGGAAAAAGAGACTCTGGTCAGATTATGGGCCGATGGAGAAGTATCTGAGGGTATTGTCGAATCTCTCTTTTTGAATTCAGCTGGCTCAGTACTCGACATGGCTTACTCCGAAGCAAGAGCAGCATTTACGGGGCTTTCCGACCTGGGTTACTGGTTCGATCCATCACTCGCGGAGCAGGTTGTCCAAGCCATTGTCGGTCTCGATGGTGTTCGGCGTATGGAGTCACTAGCGATCGGCGGCTAGACCTCTGTAAACGCTAGAGAGTGGTGTCACTGAGCGCATAGCTGGCGATTCGTGAACACAAACGCTTGACACCCTGCCTCTATTTTCGATCTTACCTCGCTCTTAGCACTCCGTAACTTAGAGTGCTAAGGCATAAGCTGATCTAGGATTAAGGCCCGTTTCTACGTTTAGGAGGAGGCCAGATGGGTAATGGCGCAAGCAATGTCAGGCCGCTAGCTGACCGCGTCGTGGTAAAACCACTTGAAGAAGCAGAGCAGATGAAGGGTAGTATCTACATACCAGACACTGCTAAGGAAAAGCCGTCGCAAGGAGAAATCGTTGCGGTTGGGCCTGGCAAGGTGTCTGATGAGGGCGCACGCATTGCGCCTGATGTAACAGTTGGAGATAAGGTTCTTTATGGGAAGTATAGCGGTACCGACGTCACGCTGGACGGCGATGAGTATCTGATTCTGAGGGAATCGGACATCCTCGCGATCGTTCCTTAGCGCAACGCAATCGACGAACTAGGAGATACGAATCATGGCAGCCAAAGAGCTCGGGTTCGACGTCGAGGCGCGTGCGCGCCTCAAGGCTGGCGTCGATAAGCTCGCCCAAGCCGTGAAAGTGACACTCGGCCCCAAGGGTCGGAATGTGGTACTGGATCGGAAGTTTGGCTCCCCTACAGTGACCAAAGATGGAGTATCGGTCGCTAAAGAGGTGGAGCTCGAAGATGCAGTTGAGAACATGGGCGCACAGATGGTCAAGGAAGTCGCGACTAAGACTTCCGATGTTGCAGGTGATGGAACCACCACAGCGACTGTTCTTGCTCAAGCGATTTTCGGCGAAGGCCTTAAGAACGTTACAGCAGGGACAAATCCCATGGGTATACGCCGTGGGATCGATAAGGGTGTGAGTGCCGTAGTTGAAGAGCTGCAAAGCATTTCAACCGACACACAGGGCAAGACTGAGATAGCTCAGGTTGGAGCGATTAGCGCGAACAACAATGCTGAGATTGGCGAGCTTATTTCAGATGCAATGGAGAAGGTTGGAAAGGACGGGGTGATTACGGTCGAAGAGGCACGTGGTCTTGAGACTACGCTTGAGACTGTTGACGGTATGCAGTTTGATCGTGGCTATCTCTCTCCATATTTCGTAACCGATCCGGAGAGGATGGAGGCAGCGCTCGAAGATCCAATGATCCTCATCCATGATAAGAAGATTTCGGCAATGAAGGACTTATTGCCGATCCTTGAAAAAGTAGCACAGATGGGCAAGCCGCTTTTGATTGTGGCTGAGGACGTTGAGGGTGAAGCTCTCGCGACCCTGGTCGTCAATAAGCTTCGTGGTACGCTAAAGGTAGCGGCCGTGAAAGCCCCAGGCTTTGGAGACCGTCGGAAAGCAATGCTCCAGGACATCGCGATTCTCACAGGTGGACAGGTAATCTCAGAAGAGGTTGGCTTTAAGCTAGAGAATGCAGTAGCAAGTGATCTTGGAAGCGCGAAAAGTGTTGTAATTGACAAGGACAATACGACGCTGATCGATGGTGCAGGAGATGCGGAACAGATTAAGGGAAGAATTGAAGAAATTCGTGTCTCAATCGATAAGAGCACCTCTGACTACGATAGCGAAAAGCTTCAAGAGCGCCTCGCGAAACTTGCAGGCGGGGTTGCGGTCATCAGTGTCGGTGCGCCGACAGAGACCGAAATGAAAGAAAAGAAGGCACTTGTTGAGGATGCACTACACGCTACCCGGGCTGCTGTCGAAGAAGGCATCGTTCCAGGTGGCGGCGTTGCTCTACTTCGCGCACAGTCGAAGCTCGATAGTGTTGAACTTGAGCGTGAGGATGAGATGATCGGAGTTCAGATCCTCGCCCGTGCTCTTGAGCAACCGATACGGCAGATTGCAGAGAACGCTGGTAGTGAAGGTAGCATAGTAGTTGACCGTGTTCGGGCCGGTAGTGATGGCTATGGCTATAATGCTCAGTCAGATGAGTATGAAGACCTTGTGGGCGCAGGGGTTATTGACCCGACAAAGGTGGTGCGTAGCGCACTACAGAATGCTGCATCAATCGCAGGGTTACTACTCACAACAGAAGCGGTTGTTGTAGAGCAGCCTCAGGATGAAGCAGCACCGCCAGCAATGCCTGGTGGTGGAGACATGGGTGGGATGTACTAGCCCAAGCTCTCAAATAGAATGGCGGCCCGGTCACTGTTTTAAGTGGCTGGGCCGTTTTTTATCTCGGGATCTCTGACTTACCGTCAGCCCCTGCTAGCGTAAGGATTCAGTACCTTTGTTCAAGCCCTTCAGTTGCAGCTATAGTTCAGGGATTATGAAAGGATTTCCTGTCCTGTACGGGGCAGGTGTTCTATCTTTATTTATTAGGGCTGAGTGAGATTGAAGCGTATCCTCAATACCATCTCTGCTAGATGAACCAATTCTCTACAACGTTGCTTACTGGGGGCCTTGCACTGCTCTTGTGGGGTAGTGGTGGGGAGCAGTTGCATCAGGACACTGATCCAACTCAACTGGTGTCAGGCGATGCTGAAGTAGTCGGGCTCTATAGTGAGTCAATGAATGATGAAATTATTCAGACTTACTGTGTGCGTTGTCATAATGAGAGGATGTTACGCGGCAATCTCTCTCTTGAAGGGTTCCGGATGTCGACTTCTCACGAGGAGGGTGAGACTACTGAGAAGATGATCCGAAAGCTTCGAGCGGGCATGATGCCCCCGCCTGGGGCCCGTCGTCCGGCTGAGGATACACTTCTAATCCTTGTGCAAAGCCTGGAATCCTCTATGGATATGGAAGCTGCTAGGGCTCCGAATCCTGGCGGTCGTACGTTTCAACGATTGAACCGAGCTGAGTATCAGAGCTCGATCGAGGACCTCCTTGGTCTGAGGATTGATGCAGGGGATTACCTTCCTCTCGATACCAAGAGTGCCAATTTCGATAATATTGCTGACGTCCAAATGGTCTCTCCGACACTTTTGGATGCCTACTTACATGCTGCAGCTGAGATTAGCCGTCTGGCGGTGGGAGATGCGGAAGCAACTCCAAGTGAGACCCAATACCGGATACCAAGGTGGGCCTCGCAACTAGATCGGGTTGATGGGGCACCTTTCGGTACCCGTGGTGGAACAGCAACCGAGCATCATTTCCCAGCAGATGGAGAGTACATATTCCGTATGTCTTTCCATCATGAAACGACTGGTACCGCTGTGGGCAATGGTCGGTCTGCCTTGCACACTGCCTATACTCCAGAGCAGATAGAAGTTTCCGTAGATGGTGAGCCGGTAGCATTATTAGAGATGGATCGATGGATGCACGTGTCAGATCCAACTAGTGTTGAAATACGAACGGAACCGATTTTTGTAAAAGCTGGATCACATCGTGTAGCAGCGGCATTTATTCGACATGCTGAAGGGCCAGTCCAGGATCTGGTATCTCCTCACGATTGGTCATTAGCCAGTACTGCGATTGCGGGCACATATGGTGTCAATTCTCTGCCGCATATGCGGGACTTGGTGATCTCTGGTCCGTTTAACGTTACTGGTGTATCAGAGACCATTGCCCGCGCTCAGGTCTTCACATGTCAACCGTCGGTGGACCTTGAAGAGCGCACGTGCGCAGAGAGTATACTTTTTGAACTCGGGACTCAGGCATTCCGACGCCCTCTAACGGATGGAGACCGTTCGGCTCTGATGCTCTTTTATGAACAAGGAGCTTCTGAGGGCGGATTTGAGATCGGCGTGCGGACAGGACTCGAAGCGATATTAGCTAGTCCTCATTTTGTTTTTCGTTTTGAAGAACCACCTGGACCAGTAACTGCGGGTGAGAGCTACAGGATTAGTGATTTAGATCTAGCGAGCAGACTTTCTTATTTCCTTTGGGGGGCTCCGCCTGATCGTGAACTGCGCACTCTAGCAGAGGAAGAGCGTCTTTCGGATCCCGAAACACTTGAAGCCCAGGTTTATCGGATGCTTTCAGACAGTCGGTCAGCCGCGCTTGGCCCTCGGTTTGCAGCGCAGTGGTTGAGGCTCCAAGATCTGGACAAAGTCCATCCGGATGTTCGGCTCGATCCAGACTTTCATCAGCAATTAGCAGATGCGATGCGGCGTGAGACGGAACTTCTGTTCAACAATCTTATAGCCGAGGATCGAAGTATCTTCGATCTCTATGAAGCAGACTACACCTTCGTTAATGAACGACTGGCAAAACATTACGGATTTTCAGGTGTCACTGGAGAGGAATTTCAACGAGTCGCATACCCAGATGATACGAGACGTGGTGTCTTTGGACACGGTAGCATTCTGACGTTGACATCGCATGCCGGCCGAACGTCCCCGGTACTCCGCGGAAAGTGGGTAATGGAAGTTCTGTTGGGTACTCCTCCACCTCCTCCACCACCTGGAATACCGGATCTGGAAGAGACGGAAGGTAGCGAGGAGGGAAGGCTGCTTACGACGAGGGAAAGGATGGCACTTCACAGCGAAAATCCGTCCTGTAACTCATGTCACCGTTTTATGGATCCCATAGGCCTCGTATTGGATAACTTTGGCGTAAGTGGGAAATGGCGGGCCCGCGAAAATGGAACAGCACTCGATACAAGAAGTGAGCTCTACGATGGAACCCCCATCGAGACTGCTGCTGATTTAACCCGGGCTTTGTTGAATCGCCCCATACCTCTGGTAAGGAATTTTACTGAAAACCTCATGGCATATGCGCTTGGGCGCCGCCTAGAGTACTACGATCAACCGACTGTTAGGGATATCACGGATCAGGCTGAAGTAAATGATTATCGTATTTCATCGTTTGTCGTTGGAATCGTGAAGAGTGATGCTTTCCAGATGCAAAGAGCTGGTGCAAGTGTCGAGATCCCCTTAAATGAACAACAGATCCACTGAGGAGATGAGCGAGAGCATGAAGTTTATTACCGGTAAACAGATCGGAAGACGAACGTTCTTGCGCGGAGTAGGGTCTACCGTGGCACTCCCCTTTTTGGATGCGATGGTTCCTGCAGGTCGAGTATTGTCTGGTTCACAAGTCCCTGCTGATCCGACACGCCTAATTGCTATCGAAATTGTTCATGGTGCTGCGGGGAGCAATGAGTGGGGATCCAGCCAAAATCTATGGTCGCCAGCTGATTCTGGTCGAGAGTTCGACCTGACACCCAGTTCGCTTCTGCCCCTCGAGGACTACCGTGAATATCTGACGATCATAAGTAATACAG